>Ga0326512_10002763_pt1 | contig 12987 bp, 24 predicted proteins | sample 1_2617_0518_D_FD_203652 | JGI IMG/M metagenome (GOLD analysis project Ga0326512, IMG submission 203652) | Bovine rumen microbial communities from UC Davis, California, United States - 1_2617_0518 | ecosystem: Host-associated > Mammals > Digestive system > Stomach > Rumen | place: USA... | reverse complement strand
ATATTTCAAAACAGGGACTGCGCTTGATTGGTCGATAAAATGCCCTGACGATGTTGAAGTGACGGTGAGAATCAGAACATACAATGCATCTGGAGAACAGCGAAACGAATACACAAGCAGCGCATCAAACGGATCGGTTGGAAGACAGACATTTGTGCTTGCCGATGCTTATTATCGCTTTTCTGTTGAAAAACCGACTGATGTATCATTTGACGACATTTCCGCTTCTGTAAGCACACGGCAGACGATCAACGGCGCTCGTGTGTCAGTTGAAGGAACTCTGGCCAGAAAGTTCAAGATCCTGAATCCAACAGGATACGCTTCGAAGCCTCTGATCGAATCGATGTCGAGCAGACTGCCGTATATGGTAATGACTAACTATATTGATGGCGAAGAAGCGGAACACTATGCATTCCACGTGAATGAAACACCGGCAAACCATTTCTATATGGACTGCGATCTGCAGTATGTATACGACGATGACGGAAACAATCTGACCAATTACCTGTTTCTGACAGATGCGCATTCAGCGGCGGGAAAAGGGCTTGTGTTCCCACAGCTGAGTGAAGACGAGACAGAGATCGAAATGTATTACACATCTGTCACGTTGGAGCAGGGGCTTGGCGAAGTCAAGATCTATCCCCGGTGGTGGAAGTTATGATTCCCAGACTGTTTGAAAAGAGTGCAACGAATTTCGACAATTATGGAATCTGCTCGCTTGCCGACTGTGTTTCCTGCGCGGTTACCGAAGAGAGAAACACAGGTTTCTTCCTGGAAATGGAATATCCAAGGGAAGGAAGATGGGCGGATAAGATCGCAGTTGACCGTATCATTCTGGCCGATCCTTATGATCATTCTGAAATGGCAGAACCGTTTCGGATCGTGTCGGTCGACTATGATATGCTGGGCACGATGCAGATCTACGCTGAACACATCAGTTATCAGCTGAACTCCGTGATGATCGGAGCCAATGCACAAGATCCAGGCACTCGTTATCCTTCAAAGTTCTGGGAAGTCGAGAACAGATATCTTAAATCATCCAATCCTTTCACGTTTGAGACGGATATCGAGGACGACAACGGAACAGTTTATAAATACGGCTGTGACGTTCCTACGGCGCTCAAAACGCTTCTTGGCGGAATGAAAGGAAGCATGATCGATCTGTTCGGCGGAGAGTTGAAATGGAACAGGTTAAAAGTTCAGCTGCTTCAGGCCAGAGGCGCAGATAACGGAGTCAAGATTGCGTATTCCAAGAACTTAACCGGACTGCAGTACAGTGTGGACATGTCCAATGTTTACACTGGAGTGGTTGCATATTACAAGAGTGGAGACACTTATGTTGAATCCGCTCTGCAGACAAAAACTCATTCATATTCCTATTCAAGAGACATCGCTGTTGATGCCTCTTCTTATTTTGATTCAGATCCGACAGTTGCCCAGCTGAATACCTGGGCGGCGAATTATCTTAATTCAAACGCTCCGGATCCAACTGTATCAGTGGATATCGAGTTTATTCCGCTGTGGCAGACAGAAGAATACAGAGATTATTACGGCCTTGAGCATGTATCCTTATGTGATACAGTTGAGGTCATTTATCCTCCGCTCAATTTGGATCTGAAAGCAAAAGTCGTTAAAACAGTCTATAACGTGCTGGCTGACAGATATGACGAGATCACTATTTCGACAGTTAAGCCGACACTGGCTGACACAATATTCACACTCATGAAGGAGAGTTAACAATGGCAATCGTTAGAAACTTCAAATTGTTTCTGAATGCCGGTTCCCAGATTCCGCTGGTAATTCATGCCAACCAGTATGATTCGGGTGAACAGTGGCGGTTCACTTTGTACAATCAGGACGGATCGGTTTATGAACCGTCATCCGGAGCGATCGTAGGTATCAAATCAGACGGCCATGGAATCATCAACACAGGGGCTATCTCCGGCGGCAAAGTCGTCATCACTGAAACACAGCAGATGACAGCCGCAGCAGGGAAAGCGGTCTTCGAGTTGATGATTGACGGCGGTTCTCATGGCACAGCAAACTTCATGGTTTTGGTCGAACCGAAGCCCGGCGATCAGGCAGATCTGTCTGAATCCGATCTGTCACTCATCCAGGAAGCGATTAACTCTACCACGCCCGCGAACATTGCCAGCGCGGTATCTACATGGATGAATGACAATCTGGCTCCCAGTGAATGGGTGATTGATTCCTCACTTTCAACCTCAGGCGCCGCAGCGGACGCGAAGAAAACCGGCGATGAAATCTCAGCGTTAAAGAGCGCTATTGGTGACTTGTCTAATCTTGAAACAGAAGACAAAACAGACCTTGTTTCAGCAATTAACGAGGCAAAGCAGAGCGGTGACGGTCTGACAGATGATATTAAACAGGCTTTGCTCCAGATTGCACGAAATGTTGCCTATATTGATGAACATGGTGAGAATTACTATGATGACTTGTATGATGCCTTATATGCAGTGACAGCCATCTCATTGAATGTCAATTCATTGTCATTCAGCACTCTCAACTCAACACAGCGGCTGACAGCTACAACAGTTCCAGAAGGGGCAACAGTTACATGGTCATCATCTGACACAAGTATTGCAACAGTTGATGAAAACGGTCTTGTCACAGTGTTAGCATATGGCAATGCGGTAATCACAGCCACAGCAGGAAAGATGACAGCAACATGTAGTGTACTTGTTGCAAGTGCAACTGTTACAAGCCTCTCGGTAGTTTATACTCAAAGCAAAAATGTATTTGACACAGATTCACTGGATTCGCTGAAATCCGATATTGTATTAACCGCAAACTGGAGTAATGGAACATCTACAACAGTTGCCGATGAAGATTACACATTAAGTGGTACTCTTGAAGAAGGTACAAGCACAATCACAGCATCGTATGGCGGTAAGTCAACTACATTTGATGTCACTGTAATTGCATTTGCTTATGTGTGGCAAATTGGTAAAACCGTTGACACTGCCAATGGAATTAGATTACAGGATAACCAGTATAGAGATCGTGGAGTTGTCGGATGCAACAGAGGAGAACATACTGTACCATTTGTAAATAGTTCTGCCGATAGTGGTTTGTATCCAATTTATATTGATGAAGGTATTACATCTCTCACTGTAACAAGTACAACAACATTTGATGTTAATGTTGTTTATTATGACGCGTCATCGACAAAAGCATCAAAATGGACAAGACAGTATGTATATACTGCACAAGCAAGCGGTACAACTGTAAACATTGCGTCATATGCGGGCACTAAGTATTATTTAGTGATTGTGCTTATGAAAAATTCCGCAAATTCAACCAACACAACAATCACGCTTGAATAAAGTGAGGTGTTAATATGCCTATTTATGATTTTGAAGGGAATACACTGTCTAGTGCGTTAGATATTCAAGGAAATATGTTGTCTAATGTTTATGATGTTTATGGAAATCCCATACTTGCAAAAACGTTAAAGGTAATGACATATAACACACAGTGGTTTAATGGAATCAACAGTCAACAGGCTATGCAGGAATTGATTATAAATAATAACAATCCTCACATAATCGGATTCCAAGAGTTTTCAAGGAATGGGCAAATAGGAAATGTTGCTGAAACTGCATTGCTTAATTACAGATACAGGCAGATGTCAAACCATTACAATTATTTATTTATGGCATCAAAACTGCCGTTATCAAATATTGAAATAGCGGATTTTGTTCATCAATCCGGTGAGACTAGAGCCTACATGAAATGCGAAATAAATGTGTATGGGAAAAACATTACATGGATTAACACGCATATAGACTATATCTCAAATGTTAACCAGTACGCTCAGATGCAGGAGATATTTGAGATGGCGGAACAAGCTGAATACTGCATAATCACTGGCGATTTTAACAGTGATGCATTATCAACCTCTGATTCTGATTACATCAATTTATACAAGCCATTTGTAGATGCAGGGTATAACCTTGCAAACAGTACCGCAGAAAGAGGGTTCACAAAGACATGGACAGATTCAGCAACAGCAACATCTCCATCTGAGATGACCACAGCAACAGATAACATCATTACATCGGAAAATATTACGATTGATTCAGTGGTATTTGACACAACAAAATTCAGCTATTTGAACGGTCAGCCGATTGACCATATTCCTATTATTGCCAATTTAACAATCAATTAAATATTATCGCAAATAAACAGTATGGTAAAAGCAATCTGTGTACTGGCTGTTCTGATCGGCTATGCAGTCCTCGGATATGTCAAAGCGAAATCCAAGAAGGAAGAGGATGCGCTGATTGAAGAATGGCGGAAAGGCTTTAAATAAACGATATGAGAACAATTGTAATAACAATTCAAACTGATGATGAAGACAAGGATTTGATTGAATTGGAACAGGACTTAGCGCAAGAAATTTCTTGCTGTGTTACTCTATTTGATGTAAACAATATGATTGTTGAAGAAAAGACGGAGTAACTATGGCAACGATCAATGACGGAATGTTTGACTTCATAAATGATGATATTCCAATTCAGCTACCTATGCACAAGCTGAAGCCATACGGCTACTTAGGCTGTGGCGGTTACAGATTAGTATACAAATATCGTCATCACTGCATGTTCAAGCACGGCAATCCAAAGAGGATGCGGAAAGCCAAGTGACGCTTAAAAACGAAAAAACCGAAGTTATGCTTCAGAAGTCATATGCGAGCATGTGAAACATGAAGCATAACTCACGGATTTTGAAAGTTATCAAACAGTATGCAAACAGGACTTTACAGAAGGCTTCCAAAGCATATCTGCAACGGATGTGATCACCCTGCTTATTGCCCATCGAAAAAGGTGAACAGTAAACGAGCATGTAAGAAGTGTAAAAAGGCGATCACTCACGATCTGAAAAAATCGCAGAAAGAGATTCAAATAAAACTTTAACTCTCAGTCTTGCAAGTTACCAGCAAGTTACCAGCAAGTTAAAAAAGCGCCCGCTGAAGGTCTGAGGATCGTCAGTGAAAGCTCGTCCACAGGATGGAAATGAGAAAGGCAATCGTGAACAAACAGGAGCAGTGCGAAAAGCTGCTCCTTTCTAAATTATGCTGACAGAAGAAGAACTGGAAGAAGTATTTGCGGAAATCCGCACAGACGAGCCACAGGGCTCTTTTTCATTGAAAGGACGTGAAGACAATGCCTGAAAAAGAAGAACAGACAACGTTCGGAACATTCACCATCGATCAGCTGGTAAGCGAAGGAGCGGAGGCGGAACATGTTTACACCGAGAAAGACGAAACCGAGGGATAACAAGTATTACATCCGGCAGGTGAGCGGCGGCTATAACGCAGCCATTCAGGGTTATCCGACAGACCCTCATGCTGATGTACTCTCGAACTGTGTCGGCTATGCAAATGGCAGATTCAACGAGATCGGCGGCTATGGCAAGTGCAAATATCAGATTCACTGCAATGCCGAGAACTTCATCGAGGTCGCAAAGAGTCTGGGACTGATCATCTCCACAAAGCCGGTTCCGGGCGGGATCATGGTCTGGCAGTATGGAACACTCTCCGGCATTGATGGCTGCGGCCATGTTGAGGTCGTTGAGCAGATCATTGATGCCAACACGATCTACACGTCAGCGTCCAACTGGGGCGGTACTGATGCGAAAGGAACAGCCTTCATGAATGTCCGCCGGTCCAATCTGAATGGCAGATGGGGACTTGGATCCGGATTTAAATTTAGAGGCTGCATTGTCAATCCGGCAGTCAAATATGACGAGAAGACACCGGCAGCCAGGAACAAGGCTGATCAGATCTTAACCAAGGGATCGATCTGCAGATCCGAGGGATTCTATGTCGAGAAACTGAAAAAGGTTAACGGCGCATGGTGGATGTATAACTCATGGGTCGGCGGCTGGATTCCCTGTTCACAGGTTCACGAAGTTGACCGCCGTGATGGTAAGATGGATAACATTTTGCATATCGGCAGTGGCGTTGCTTTCGATGGCGACAATGGCAAGCTGACAGTCACCAAGATCAATGTCAAAGAAGACACTGCTTTCATTAAGGAATTAGGTTACTGGGTGAAGTCCAGATGCCTGTATGAATTACAGGATGGAGAATAATATGAAACTCTCAGATAAAGCATATGACTTTCTGAAGTGGGTTGCGATCTACTTCATTCCCTCACTGGCGACATTCGTCGGTGTGATCGGACTCGCCCTGAACTGGGAACCGACAGCAGTTGCCACTACAATCATCTCGGCTACTGGAGCGTTTATCGCCGGATGCATCCGCATGAGTGTCGCTGAGTACGAGAAAGCAAAGAAAGACGAGTACGAGGGCGACCAGGATGCAGAATGATATTACAATTTCGTTAGCACAGGTCCTCTGGATCGTGGGCGGCATCACCGCTCTAGGCGCCTTTATCAAGTGGGTTTCGACTCCGTTCAAGAAGATCGAAGACCACGAGAACCGTATTTCTATTCTGGAAAAGAGCGAAGAGGAACGTAAAGCTACAGATCGTTACACAACCAAAGCGTTGAATGCTATCGTCAATCATATGATCGACGGAAATGGTATCGATAAGCTGCGCGAAGTCAGAGATCAGTACCAGGAAGAAATAATCAACCACCACATCTGAATCACATTAAAAAACCGGTTATTATCAGAAAGAGAGGATGCCCCTTACATTCCCCGCCGGTTTTCAGCCTCCCTGTGGGGAGGCTTTTTTTTATGCCCGTGATACCTTTGTGATACCGAAAAGTTAAAAAAGCATGTTTGTGTATGCCTGTTTATAACAAAAAAAGCCCATTTATAGGGCTTTTTGCTCGTCTATGACTGTTTACGATCTTATCTGTTGTAATAGTCAGATCATTAAAAATGCCGATAAATACTGGATTTTCTGAATCTGTGATACCTTTTTGATACCTTTTTCAGCTGTTTTTATAAAGATCATTCATAATCTCTATCATTTCATCGTCTGTTTTTTCGAGCAGATGAGTATATGTGTTCAGCGTGATCGTGATCGAACTGTGCCCCAGATACTTACTGACGGCAACGATCGAAGCGCCGGAGCAGATCGCATTTGTAGCGAATGAATGTCTTAGGTCATGAATACGAATCTCTGGGACTCCGGATTCCCTTATAGCGCGCTTGAAATGGTCGTACAGCGTCACTTTCGGGATCGGGAAGACGAACGGCTGTTCTTCTGAACATCCGCTCAGAATAGGCTCTAATGCGGTCTGTACGGCATCCGGCAATTTCAGCGTCCGCTCTGAGGATTCTGTTTTCAACGGTGCCAGTCCACGATCGGTCATCTGCTGATGGATGCGAACTCTGCCATCGGCAAAGTCTGCATACTGAAGACCGAGCAGTTCTCCGCACCTGCAGCCGACCATATACAGGAAAGTGAAAGCAGCCTTGTACAGCGGGCTTGGTTCGAACTCGATGAACTGACTAAATTCCTCGATGGTCCACACAGCGTATTTCCGCTTCCCTGAGCGCAACCTTTTCAAGGACGAGGAATGGTTCGGCAAATCATAAAACTCCGCTCCAAAGCGAAATATCGACTTCACAACGGTCAATATCAGATTCTTCGTGCCGATACTGAGATCCTTGGAAGTCAGTTCCAGGTACCATTCCATCATCATCTGTTTTGTGATCCGGTCCACAGGCTGATCGATCAGAGGGAAGTATGTTTCCAGCATCGATGTCTGATTCTCTTTTGTTCGATCTCTGGGCTTCCTGTAATCGTAGTATTTGCCCATCAGAGCGCGGAAAGTGAGCGAGGTTGGCTGTTGTTCGTTCGAGCGCTGTTGAGCCTCCCAGAGACTTGCTTCGCGCTTGGTAGGGAATCCGCGTTTAAGCACCTGTTTCCGCTTGCCGGTGATCCGGTCAGTGTAGGAGTACTTAATGTACCATGTGCCTCGGTCTTTATCCTTGTACGCCGGCATAGACGGACTCCTGCTCAGTCTGATCGAGGACGTACTGGACAGAGACGCCGAGGACGTCACAATACCTCTTTAACTGCTCGGCGCTTATTGAGTTCGTTCCCGATTCCCAGTAAGAGACAGTCATCTTGGAAACATTTAGTTTTGCGGCGATCTGTGGCTGGTAAACCTTCTTCGATCTTCTTGTCTTTTTAAGGACATAACCCAGTCTCTTGTTGAACTCTTTCTCGCTTTCCATAGTAAATCCTCCATTTCCTAAACTTATTATAATCAAAAAATTCACAGAATTAAAAAAAAGCGTTGACAGTAAATTGAGGATTTACTAACATAGAAGACGTAAATCACAGATTTACTGAAAGGAGGTTCAATGGAGAATATCAAGCTGAATGTCAGAGCCATCGCCGCAATGCTGAATACCAGCATCGAAGACCTGGCTGTCAGATGCGAGATCAACCCGAATCATCTGAAACAGGTCAGCGCCGGTAATGTCCCGATGACAGCCTACGATCTGAAGAAGCTCTCCCAGATCGCAAAGGTGCCGGCGGAAAACATCTATGTCAAAGGAATTGACGACTAACTTTTTTTATCACCAAGCAGTAAATTGTGAATTTACTTAGAAAGGAGGAAGCCATGAGAACAAGACAGAAATTCATACCGGAAGTCGGTAAGGTCTATCAGAACAACGGCGGTGGTTCTTACATCTGCCTCAGATCAGACGATCATGCGAACGCGATCATGCAGAACGTTGTGTCGAAATGGACGTTCACAGCCAAGTGCTGCCGGATCTATCCGGATGGCACGATCGACTGGGATTACAGCACCGGCGGATACTTCGCATGAGACGTCAAAAAGCGCTGACTGAGATATTGTCCAGCGCGTACATCACCAAGACAGAGCTCGGGATCATCTCCCAGTTCACAGGTCGGCATCTCGCCAAGGCTTACGATCTGGCAGTCGAAAAAGACCGCAAGGATCTCAATGACCGGCTGATCTACACTGCCGGAGAGAAGATCCGGCTGACATCTGCCTGCTGGGTGATGGGAATCTCACTCAGTCAGTTAACAAAAATAAAAGCGGATGCTGCAACATCCGCCAAGATGCCCACTTCAAAGGCATCCTCATTCTAACATGGAGGATTAAAAAATGAGAATTAAAACCACTTACACCGATGAAGATGTGATGGTGCTGCATTGTTTATCATTCATCGCTCTCATCGCCGCCACAGCTGTCTGCACGATTGCCAAGTTCATGGGGGTCATCTAATGACAGCTAAGGAAATGCTGGAAGAGGCGATCAGCCAGGCAAACAAGGATCTGAGTCGCCTTGAGGAACGCTATGGGAACTTCTCCGCTGATGAGAAAGAATGTTCCCCTGAAGCGGATGACGTACTGGATAAGATCGACTGCCTTCGCGACGCTGTCGATCTCATGGAAAGCGCATATGAATTATTGGAGGATGACTATGAGTAAGATTTTATGTCTCGTCAAAGAACCCGCCAAGCCGATCAAGTTCGCATCACTGGATAACGAACTGCACGCTCTGCAGAGTGTTGTCGGCGGTTACATCGAGGTTCACACACTTAACAAACACATCGCCGTGATCTGCAACGAGGAAGGAAGGCTTCAGCGTCTGCCTTACTGCTGCAGTGTCGACGGTCTGCACTTCGTCGGTCCGGTCATCTTCGTTGGAGTCGAGGGAGAAGAGTTCGCTTCCCTCTGGATGACACTCGAAGAAATCGAAAGATATATCCCTGAGGAAGACAAGCTCAGACAGGAGAACTGGCCATGCTGAACGTTACGATCACAATCATGATGAGCGTTGCGATCGCTCTGCTGGTCATCGTCACGGCCATGACACAGAAGCGACTGAATCAGATCGATGACTCACTGGACGACATCAATGAACAGGTCTCCGAAGACGGAGCGACCACATTCGCAACAAAGGTATTCACCGAAAAGAAGATCGATGAGTTCGACCGCGAACTGAAACAGCGCACCACAGACTACTACGATCAGATGACTCCGGTCTTCGATCTGCTTGAATACATCATTAAGGACATCCAGAGACTGGATGAGACCACATACAGAGATCATCGGGATCTTGTCGACATCCGCAGCCGCTATGTGCTGTACAAGGAACCGATCAGCGAACAGGAGGGTCCGTCAGATGGGAATGACTAGGAAAGAAGTTAAGGCTTATATCGATGATCCAAAGAACTGGACAGTGATTCCGGGCAATGAGTTCGTGCAGTGTGCCGTCATGGAATACTGGGACCTCCACATCATTCAGATTCAGCACAAGCACGATGAGAACGCTTGGAAGCGCGCCACAAAATATGAAGACACGCTGCCGAAGCTGGTATGGCAGACCGGCACATTCTGGATGTTCGATCCGGATACACGAGCCCTGCTGTACACGATCAGCAGAACCGAACTGGAAAACAAGATCTACGCAAGGGAGAAGGAAGAATGAGCAGTCTTTACGAACTGACCGACAAGTACAGACAGATTCAGGCTGTGCTTGAAGACGGCAATGAGGAATATCCCATTGAGATGCTGACAGTCGGCGAGGATCTTGATCAGAAGATCGAGAACTATGGCTTCATCATCCGGAACTTTGAATCCGAAGATGCAATGCTCGATGCTGAGATCAAGCGTCTTCAGGAGCGTCAGAAGAACGCACGGCGGGCGGTTGAGCGCCTCAAGGATTCACTCTTCAATTCACTCAAAGCGACCAACAGAAAGAAGGTCACCACTTCACACTTCACATTCTCGATCGCCAGTGCAGGCGGGAAAAAGCCTCTGATCATTGACGGCGACGTTCCCGAAGCCTACTGCAAAATCAAGCTGGAACCGGACAAGGAAGCGATCAGATCAGCGATCGAAGAAGACGGCGAGGTTCTTGACTTCGCACACATCGGCGAACGCTCTGAATACTTAAAAATGAGGTAACACATGGCAATCACAGTAATGATCCTGGGCGAAAGCGGAACCGGCAAATCCGCATCACTCCGCAATTTCAAACCCGGCGATGTCGAAATCATCAACGTGATCGGCAAGCCGCTGCCGTTCAGATCCAGAGGATTTGAAACACACAGCACCGATTCTTACACCACAATCAAGCAGATTCTCAGAAAGACGGACAAGAAGTCGATTGTAATCGATGACGCCCAGTATCTCATGGCAAATGAGTTCATGAGACGCGCCAAGGAAAAGGGTTATGAGAAGTTCACCGAGATTGGTCAGAACTTCTGGGACTTCGTCAACTTCTGCCGGAATCTGCCGGAAGACAAGATCGTTTACTTCCTGCAGCATGTTGAGACCAGTGCCGACGGCAACACGATTAAAGCCAAGACGATCGGCAAGATGCTGGATGAAAAAGTAACCCTTGAAGGCATGTTCGCGGTGGTTCTGAGAACACACGTCGATGAAGACGGATATGGATTCACCACACAGAACAGCGGTGCCGATACCGTCAAGTCGCCAGTTGGCATGTTCGAGGATCAGCTGATCCCGAACGATCTGAAGAAGGTCGATGAAGCGATCCGTGAATACTGGGATCTCGACTTTGATCCGCCCGAGGATGTCAAACCGGCGCTCAGAGAAGAAGATCCGGAAGAAATGCCCGGCGGGAAATACATTGATGTCTCCGCTCCGCATGTCGATGTGATCGATGATGAGACTCCGCTGACAGGAAAGACAGAATATGGACGGATCAAGACCGTTCTGCTTGAGAAGGGAATCTCAGATGAAGAGCTCAGGGCAATCGTTGCCGACAAGGGAATCTATCCCTTCGAGACTTTGATCTCCGATTATGATCCTGACTTCATCGATTATCTGATCGAAAACATTAACAAAATCCATTCTGCGATTGTCGCTAAAAGAGACCCGTTAGGGTGAGGAGGTAAGAACATGGCGAACAAGTACACAATGACACTCGATTATGAAGAGCAGGAATACATCCTGCTTGAACCTGGCGAATATCCGTTCACTGTCACAGCGATCGACTATGACGACTTCAACGGATCGGCAAAACTCCCGCCCTGCGGCAAGGTCATCGTCTCGCTGACTGTCACATCCGAACTGGGGAGTGCTTATCTGAAGAACAACTTCTATGTCTGCAAGGAAGGCGCCGGTATGATCGCCGCATTTCTGAAGAGCATCGGTGTCCTTAAGGAAGGGCAGAAGACCTTCACTCCCGACTGGGATTCATATGTCGGCAAGACCGGCACAGTCAAAGTCGGCCACCGTGAATACAACGGCAATACATACAACAATGTCGAAAGATTCCTGCCGGCAAAGAAAAAGGCTGCACCGGCATCCAAGAAGAAGTGGGGCGACACTGAATGGTGATCCGGTTCTCCGTTCCGGGTGAGCCTAAGGGAAAGGGGCGGCCGCGTCTCGGCCGCTCCGGCCATGCCTATACTCCTCACGACACAGCGAATTATGAAAATCTGGTCAAGGTGTGCTTCAAAGATTTATATCCGGATCACGTCCCACTGGATGCAGATGTCGCTGTCAGAGTGAGAATGGTTGCATATTACACAATCCCAAAGTCAGCATCCAAAAAGCGCAGACTGGCGATGCTGCTGGAACACTTACGGCCATTGAAAAAGCCCGACTGCGATAATATCGCAAAGATAATTTGCGATGCCCTGAACGGCATTGCTTACCACGATGATTCACAGATTTACAGTTTGAATGTAGAAAAACTATTCAGCGAGACTCCCAGAGTCGAAGTCCGCATGGAGTGGGACGATGGAACAGAAGACTGATCTTGAAGAACTGCTTAAGTACATTGATCCGGCTTCACTGTCGTACCAGGAATGGGTCAATATCGGCATGGCGCTCAAAGAGGAAGGCTATCCGGTTGAAACATGGCAGGACTGGAGCGCCACAGATTCAGAGCGCTATGACAGCACAGAGTTCGCTGAGAAATGGGATTCCTTCCGGCGCCATGATGTAACCGGCGGCACGATCGTCAAGATGGCTCAGGAAAGAGGATGGTCCGCAGAGAGGAAGCTGAATGTGTTCATGTCCG
>Ga0326512_10002762_pt1 | contig 12987 bp, 8 predicted proteins | sample 1_2617_0518_D_FD_203652 | JGI IMG/M metagenome (GOLD analysis project Ga0326512, IMG submission 203652) | Bovine rumen microbial communities from UC Davis, California, United States - 1_2617_0518 | ecosystem: Host-associated > Mammals > Digestive system > Stomach > Rumen | place: USA: California... | reverse complement strand
ACGTGCCTGAGCACATGCATCCTCAGTTGATGCAAGGTGGCTCGCTTTGGAATGGCCAGCTTCAGACGGAAGGCTTCTACCATCAGTGGATGGCTCTCTACAAGCGAGTGCAGCAAAAAGGCATCAAGGAAGTCTATGAAGAAGCTGCCTACACTTGGTTCAATCGCCTTGTAGCTATTCGTATCCTGATGAAGAATCAGCTCATTGAGCCGGTCTTGGAGTATGTGGATGCTGCCCGCACTCCAAGAATTGTGGATGAAGCCCGTATGGGGCGCATCCCAAAGATGCAGGAACGCCAAAGGCAGCTTCTGATGGAACTGTTGGATGATGATTCTAAGATTACAGAGCAGTTCGCCATTCTTGTAACGGCTTTCTGCCATGAGAATCCAATCCTTTTCAAATGCTTTGGCGCAATGTCTGACTATACGGAACTGCTGCTACCCAATGACATTCTGACTGAGGGAGGCTTTATCGACTTGCTGAATCATACGGAGTTCATCACAGATGCAGACTTCCATTCACCAGAGTTGATAGGCTGGCTCTACCAGTTCTATATTTCTGAGCGTAAGGACGAAGTGTTTGCCAAGAAAGGAAAGTTCGAGGCCGATGAAATTCCTGCTGCCACACAAATTTTCACGCCTAACTGGATTGTGAAGTACATGGTGCAGAACACCATTGGACGCATCTATCTTGACAACAATCCAAGTGCTGCTTCAGAGTTCAAACCTAAGTGGCAATATCTCGTAGAGCCGTCTGAACCAACTCCCAAGGAAGCTATCTATAAATATAAGGAGTTGACAGACCTTCTCGTTGGTGACTTGGCTTGCGGTTCTGGCCATATTCTCAATGAGTGTTTCGACCTGCTTTACGATCTCTATATCTATGAGGGCTATAGCCGTAGGGAGGCTGTGGAGTACATCTTCACTCACAACCTTCGAGGCATTGACCTCGATACCCGCGCCAAACAGTTGGCTACCTTTGCTTTGATGCTAAAGGCTTGTCAGAAGGATTCTTCTTTTGCAGATGCCCATATTCTGCCAAAGGTGCTGGACATGCCTACACCTATCCCGCAAGAGCAGGTATCAGACAGATTGAAAGAATTCTTCCGTGAGACTCCTTCCAATCAGATTCACAAAGAACTCACTACTGCTTTCGAGCTGATGCAGGATGCAGATTCTCTTGGCTCTATCATGAAGTTCGACTTGGCTGAGTCAACAAAGTTGGCAATTCGCCAGACAATGGACTATTGGCAGAGTCAAGGATTTGTGCCAGAAGTAGTTGAGGACATCATGCCAGCAATGGACTTGATGCTGACATTGACAGACAAATATGCAGCTCTCGTAATGAATCCGCCATATATGGGGGGAGCAAAATTCAACAATACCCTCTCTAGCTATGTTGAAAAAAATTATAATGATGCTAAAGCTGATTTATTCTCCGTATTTATGCTTTTAGGAATGAATAGCCTGAAAGAATGTGGTAAAATGGGAATGATTAATATGCAAGCTTGGATGTTCCTATCTTCATTTATTGAATTACGCTTATTGATATTAAATTCATATAGTATAGACAGCCTGATACATTTAGGAGCCAGACTCTTTGATTCCAACACTGTAGGTACTATTGTGATGAATGCGGCATTTGTATTTTCCAATCATAGAACAACCATTTCCAAGATTTCTGGACATTATTATGATTTAACATCAGGTTCGAATTGTGAAGAAAAAGAGCGTCAGTTCTTTACTACAGAAAAGAAATATCTGGTTAAACAGGATTCTTTTATGAGTATGCCTGATTACAACTTTGCATATTGGGTTTCAGAAAAAACGTACAATTTCTTTCAAAACAAGGAGTTCTCTTCTTATATTGCAACACAAGGAATGGCAACCTGTGATAACAAACGGTTCGTTCGACTATGGTTTGAAGTTTGTCAAAACAAATTAATGTTTAATTGCGGTAGTCTTGATGAAGCTATTGAATCGGGAAAGAAATGGTTCCCTTATAACAAAGGTGGAGAAAAAAGAAGATGGTATGGCAATCAAGAATTTGTTGTAAATTGGGAGAATGATGGTGAAGAGGTTAAGCAATATGCTGCATATCTTTATAAAAGCTATAGTCGAACTATAAAAAACATTTCGTACTATTTCCGTCCAAGTATTAGTTGGACAGATATTACTGCTGGGTCAAATGCATATCGTGTTTATCCTAAAGGATTCATTTTTGATGTTACAGGGATGAGTTGTTTCCCCAAAGAAAATTGTATTCTTAATCTTTTGGGTATATTAAATACAAATTATTATACACAACTTTCAAGGATCATTAATCCTAGTCTCCACTTTCAAGTAGGTGATTTTAGAAAATATCCCTTTCCTGATATTGAAAAATTAGAATTCAATAAAATAGTAGAATCGTGTATTGAAACATCCAAACTAGATTGGGACTCCCATGAAACTTCTTGGGATTTCGAGGCCAATCCTCTAGTTAGCCTTCGCAACGAAACTGTCGCCAATGGTAACTTGGATTCCTCTTTCAAACTTTCTGCTTTTGTAGAGCAGTTCGAGGCCATTTGGGAGGAACGCTTCAATCAGCTCCATCAGAACGAAGAGGAACTGAACCGCCAGTTCATCGACATCTACGGCTTGCAGGATGAACTATCACCAGAAGTACCCAAGAATGAAATCACCATCCTCCAGCAAGGGGAGATTAATCTCGTTCAGATTCCTGGCAGCGACTACGATTATACTCTTCAGTGGAATGAGGACGTGCTGATGAAGCAGCTTATCTCCTACGCCGTTGGTGTATGGATGGGGCGCTATAAACTTGACACAAAGGGCTTGCACATTGCCCATCCCAATCCAACGGACGAAGAACTGCAGGAATACTGGTATGGTGGTGTTCAGGTGTATATCGACGATGACGGCCTGATTCCTGTGCTGCCACAAAGCTCACCCTTCGACGATAACCTGTCAAGCCGTATCTCCGATTTCGTCCGCATCACCTTCGGCGAGGATAAGCTAACGGAGAACCTGAACTACATCGAGCAGAAGTTAGGAACCTCGATAGACCAATATGTGCAGAAGGACTTCTGGAAGGATCACAAAAAGATGTACCAGAATCGTCCTATCTATTGGTTGTTCTCTTCGAGCAAGGGAGCATTCAAGTGCCTGGCTTACATGCACCGCATGAATGCCTACACCGCAGAGCGTGTCCGCTCTAACTACCTGCTGCCTTACATCGAGTTCCTTCAGAACCAGATAGGTGAACTGGAGAACCGTCGTGCCACCCTCTCCACCACAGAGAACCGCAAGCTCCAGAACTTCCAGAAGGCCCTCGATGAGTGCCGCGAGTATCACGAACGCCTCCAAGTCGTAGCCGAACAAGCCATCGCCTTCGACCTCGACGACGGCGTTGTAGTCAACTACGCTAAATATAGCGACGTTTTAGCAAAGATAAAATAGTAAATTTATAAAAGGTATGGAAAAAAATGATATCATAGAGCTTGTAACTTTCTGCACAAATAAATGTAAAGAAGTTCATTCGGGTAAAACAAACGATAGATACACTAAAACACTATATGTCTCTATTTCTAAAGATAATAATGTTCAGTGCTCAATCACACCCCACGTCTTACAAAATGCTTATCAATGTATTTTAATACATTATGGAGCCGAATTTGCAATCAAACAATGGTATGCGTGGTACGAGATTCAGTTCATAAATGCCGACGGTATTGTTTATGACTCTAATTTTGGCGACGACTTTAATATGGTAGTTAATTCATATAATTATAGCATTTGTCTTTGTTATGGGAAAGAAAAACTATTTTGGATTGAAGAACCATTTGAAGGAAAGATTCACAAACTATGGGAACTGTATATTAAATTGAAGGATGTCAAGAGCTTAGCAGAGATGAAACTGATTGCAGATCTCTTTAAAAAGGACGATAAAATATTGGAATTAGAAAACCAAATAGAAAACTTTACGTTCACAGAACATCTTTTAAGGCTGGAGCGAGATCAATATAAAGAATTGCTCGATAAGATAAAAGATACTATAAAGTGAGATAGAAATACGGAAATTATATAAAAGGAAAAGAGTGTACATTGTTTATTATCATTATATATTTTAATTATGTCTTTAGTAACACATGTTTTTAAATCGCATCAGCGTATTGAGAATGGAGTAGTGGTATCAAACGATGCAGTTCCAAGAAGAGCAAACTTTGTTTATGACCCAACAGGATCGGTTGTTGATATAACAATCATCCCGACATTAAGTACTAAGCGTGCTTATCTAACTCGTCAAGACGGATTTACCCTATATTATGAAGGGGCTGATCCCGACTATCGTTTTGAATTGGAATGTTGGCCAGACAACGGAACAATAAAGCGATTCTCTGTTTTTAGAGAGGATACAGGTGTAGAATATCGCTACATCAGTGATCATCAGGACAGAATGTGATAATAACAAATATAAATTAAGCAAAAAGAAGTATGTTCAATCCAAATGGAACCTATAAGTGGTCTGTTGACGTAGCGAGGAGTATCTATACCTCAAATCCAGACGCAAATACAACATGGGAGTATCTGTATGAAAATATTAAAAGCTTTTGTGCTTCTTACAATATTCCATGTACCATCATAGATGATGGTGATGAAAAAAAAGTAATTGAACTTGGTGACTTGAAAATGGTTGTCATGAGTTTAGGCGACAAATGGGGTGGTATATCTTTTAGAGACATCAATTCTTTAGCCAGGGATATCCTTGATGAAGCATATGACATGAAAGCCGTATTTGGCCTCCCTGTATCAGGCATGATGTATATAGAGGATCTATTACCGACAGCAACCATTTCATTTATGGACAGAAAAATGTGGCAGAGTCTTGATACTCCTGAAGCCAGGGAATTTGACAGAAAGATGTCTTGGTTAGACAGCTTATATAGTGGGGATGATTAAAAAGAACGATATATCGGAATTTTTCAATCAGGAAGCGGAAGCATCGAAGAATAGCTGGGAGGCCCTAATGGCACTTCCCGTAAAAGAACGTGTACGTAAAAGAAAGGCTATTGAATCTGTTTTCCTCGATAGGGAATACAGAGTAATTACTGATAATGGATATATTCAGTTAAAACTATCTGTTGGGCTGAATCTGTCTGACTTCAAGGAGGGCGAATGTGTTTTACTACATAAGGATGATTCGCTTATAGGAATTAAATGTACTATTAGTTCATTTGAAGATGACGATACAATCATCATAGAAGTATATCCTCCGAATTTGCCAAGTAATTTACCTTATTACTTTGATATTCCTTTGTTACTAGACAAAGATTTAGTTGATTTGCGAGAAAATGTCTTCTACAAATTTCTTGCGGAGCTACCTGTAGAAAACGATTATTGGAACAAGAGTATAATCAACACTCAATCTACACCTTTGTTTGATAATATACAAAAATATGAAGACGAGTTAGATGATACTTGTGTAAACTTCAAACTAAAGTTATTGCCTAAACAGCGTGAAGCCATAGTAAAATCTATGGCAGCCAAGGACTATTACCTAATTCAAGGTCCTCCAGGAACAGGAAAGTCTTTTGTTTTGGGTGTCATTATTGCAGAGGAACTGGCTTACTTTGATCATAAGGTTGTGATAATAGGACCAAATCATATGGCAATTAATAATGCATTAGGTCAAGCTTTGAAAGTGTATCCTACGTATAGTGCTGCTATGTTAAAGGTTGGCCAAAATTATAATGCTCCTATGCATGTCGTAACCTATGAAAATGAGGAATATAAAATTGCCAATATTCAAATTTTAAATACCGATGCAGCAAACAGCTCTGAACATTCATGGCTTATTGGACTGACACCTCATGGTCTATATACCAGTAGAGCAGATTCCCTGAAATGTGACACCTTAATAATAGATGAGGCAGGTCAGATGACTATTCCTTTGGCTCTGATGGGAATGATTCGGGCCAAAAAAGTAATTATTGCAGGTGATCATAAGCAGTTACCTCCTATAGTTTCATCAGAGGATATGAGTGAAGAAATGAAGAAATCAGTATTCCAAACACTTATCACTGAAGAGAACTGTACAATGCTTGATACAAGTTTCCGCATGTGCGAGCCTATATGTGATTTCGTCTCTGATTTGTTTTACGAAGGTAAGGTTAAACCAATGAATAAAGGTTGTGGTGACAAAATCGTATGTCAAGATCCTCTGTATAGTTTTACGAATCCTGTAGTCATCCATCATGTAGATGATAATGGAGAGCAGACATCAGACAAAGAAGCTGAGTTCATTTCTGATACAATATCAAAATACCTTGAACTAGGTTTGCCAGCTCGCGAAATTGCCGTACTCACTCCTTTTAGAGCGCAAGCCGCTAATGTAAGACGACATATTCGTAAACACTCCGGGATATCTGAGGTGGATCGTCAGCAAATAGCGTCTGACACCATTGATAAAATGCAGGGACAGGAAAGAGAAGTCATCATATTTTCACTCGTTGCTGGGAATTTGGATTATATGACAGAAATGGCCGATTTCCTATATAATCCAAACAAACTGAATGTTGCTTTTTCGAGGGCAAAATCAAAGCTCATCATTGTTGGCAATATTGAACAGCTACGAAACATCTCGTCTGTTGAATACCCACATATAACAAAGATGTTGGATTCTGATTATATAAAGATGATTTGAATGTGTTAAAAAAAGAAAGATATGGGAAAAACTGTTGATATGACCAAGAAGATTGAAGAGCTGCGTATTGCACTTCAAAAATATAATGGAATTCCATCCCAAACGGTGGATAAAAAAGCATATTCACAAATTAAATACTTTATTAACCATTATTCGGATTCTCCTGAAATCAGAGAATTAATTGATTTTTATAATTTAGATCAGAAAAAGAAGAGACAACTTTCTCAACCTGTTTTTGAAAAGAGATTATTAGAAATAATATCAATCTTGGAAAAATATCATAGTTTTCCTAGAGGTGATATGAAAGATTATAATTCAGTATACTCGTTCTTTAAGGCAAATAAAGAAAGGCCAGAAGTGCGTCGATTGATGTTCCTATATCCATATCCAGAGAGTTATGCAATGGTTCCCGAAGTCAAAGTCACCAAAGCTCATTATACAAATAAAGTATGTATTGCTGAAGGACAGTCTGTTTTCAATTATATCCTTTATGTATACAAACAATACCATGAATTGCCTAAAGTGAATACACAGCCAATGGTTTTCTTACGAAAGGTTATAAGTTATTTAGAAAGAGGACATAATTCTTTAGCTCTATTATCATTTCTAAACGATTTAACAGAACTTGGCTGTGAAGATAAAATGATTCATGAAGGGTATGGAATGGCAAATTTTTTAAAAGAGTCAAATCAAAAAATAATAAATCAAGAGATAATAAAAAATGGAGCATGCTCAATAAAATATTTATCTGATCATATTGTACCTGGTGTTCACGTATCTGAAACATTTATCTATAATTATTATAAAAAGCGTATTCCAATAAAAATTATTAATAAATATTCGTGTAATACTGATAATTACAGTAATGCTATCTTGCTTGTTAAATATCAAGATTACGCATTATGTGATGTAGAATCAATTAGATCTACTGCAATTAAACACTATAGGGATTGGGAAACTTATCCTCCAATTACATCAGAAGAGTGGAAATATTGGGGATGCTGTAATTTCTTTATAGAATATAGTGATAATCTTGGGAGTGGAAAGGATATGATTGAATTCCTCAAAACTTCAAAATCTTTCCCGGAATATTGTTTTGAAAATACTATTGCGTATTTTGATGGCACTATTTTCGATTATTATAAATACATTTTTTTTCTTAATGATAAAGGTTATCGTTTGAAACAAAATGGTTTAACTTTAAGAATAAAAGATTCATTTGATTACAACTGGAGACAAGAGCATAATATTAGAGAAATAGAGAAACTAAAGAATATTTTTTCTTCTAATGAAATCCTGTAGAATATGGTACAAGAAAGAATATATAACTATTTTGAACGTAATCCGCAACTACACGTTCTGTTCATCTTCGATAAGTTGAACATCAATTTTACGGAGTTGGAGTTAGTAGAGTGGAAGGACAATTATATATATAAGGTGTTCGATGGGGCATGGTTTAACCTTAAATATGCCATAGAGAATACCTGGAAAGATAAAAAAGTTGTTCTGTTATTCACTGATGGCACATATCCGCATACAGAGGAGCAGATGCTGAAATTTCCGTTGTTGGATATGCTCAAAGCCAACATGGAGTTCAAAGAGGATGACTACGAGAGTTTCATGCAACAGTATAATCTGCCTGAAAAGTTCCGTTTATTCATCAAGAACAATATCAGTGAAATGCAGTCCACTAAGATTAGTACGATGTTAATTGGTCATCTGACTCCAGAGACGTTTAGTGAAGATCTTGTTTGCCGGGCATTCATTTCTTCATATCTTGGTGAGAAGAAACTACTAGATTGGGAACCCATCATTGTCCGTATGCTTGTGCTTGGTATGCAGTCGGAGGAAAAGAAACGCAATGATTTTTTCCACCGTCTTACCAAAAATCTGGATGCAAAGAAAGCTGTAGATGCAAAGTTGAAGAGACTGTTTGACAGAACCTATAATGCCAATTCTGAACAGAAGATGAAGGAAGTGGCAGAGTGCTTGAAGTATAACAGCATTACTCAATTACTGGATGTAGCCCAAGGCGACAACTACAAGCAGTATAAGATCAAGAATCCGATGATGCTTGAAGGCCAGAATAAAGTATATGAATATGGCCTTCAAAGTCGCCAGTGGTCTGAGAAATTTAGTCTGGCAATGGTAGAACTGGGTAAGGATATCAAGGAGGAAGAAATAATCAGTGTCTATGGTATTGATGCACAGTACAACTATATGCCGGAAGCACTTTGCTGGCCAATTCTAAAAGAGATTTTGGAAAAGAAACTCATGACAGAGCCTGACGAAGTGAATGACAGAATGCGCAATTTGGCTCTGAAATTCTCTGCACAGTCAGATATACAAGTTGTCATCAAGTTCATTGAGCAGGTTGCTCTCTATTACGAGAAAGTTAAAACTGTTGGCACGATGAAGTTGAACTCACCAGAGGAATATGTGCAGAAATATGTCGATAAGGACAATGGCCTTTATCTTGCAGATATGTTCTATCGCCACTCCTTAGAGGCTTACCATGACCTGATAACGAAAGAGAATCCCATAGAACAGACAGTCAACGATGTCAAGAACCAGTTAGACCAGGAATATGCGAAGTTGATTAATGTACTGAATCTGGAGTGGTTGACTTGTGTGATGGAGCGAGATGACCTGTTTGATAGTCTGAGTATTGGGAAACAGGAGGAGTTCTACAATAATGAGAGCGAACCAAGTGCCAAGCAAGTAATCATCATTTCTGACGCCCTACGATATGAGGTCGCTGCAGAACTGATGCAAGAACTGTCAAAAGAGAAGCATATTGCAAAGTTGCTGCCCTATAGAGCTATGTTACCTACAGAGACGAAATACTGTAAACCTGCCCTTCTGCCACATAAATCTATGGAACTGCAAGGCTCAGAAATGACAGTTGATGGTCAGGCTCTTATCACAACGGAACAGCGAACTGCTCATATTGGAAAATACCGAGATGGTGCAGTTTGTGTGAAATACGAGGATGTTATGAATGGCGACCAAACCAGTAATCGCGAATTATTCAAGCGTCCTCTCGTCTATATCTTCCATGATGTGATTGATGAAAACAGTCATCCTCAGAACCCATTTGAAATTATCCGTTCTTGTCGGACTGCTATTAACCAATTAAGTGCATTAGTAAAACGCCTACATGCCACCATGAATGTGGCTAATGTTGTAGTAACGGCTGATCATGGTTTTATCTACAATGATATCCGTTTCGAGGAAAAGGATAAGCATAGTATTAATGAAGCCTGTATCGAGAAGAAAACGAGATACTATTTGACTGATAGTATGATGCAGGTTGAAGGTGTCGCTAAGATGCTATTGGATAAAGTGTCTGGCATTTCGTCATCAAAACCTGTATATGTTGCCGTTCCTATCGGCACTAACAGACTGGCAGCGCCAGGTGGTTATAATTTTGCTCATGGAGGTGCAACGCTTCAGGAAATGATTATTCCTGTTGTAAAGAGTAGCCTGCGCAGAACTGATAAGACGGAAAAGGTTGGAGTATCGCTGATGAGCCATAACCTAAATATGGTCAGCAGCCGTTTGAAGTTCCACCTGATTCAGTCAGAAGCTGTATCGATGACTGTGATGGAACGTAAGGTCGTGTGCCAGGTATTCAATGGCGATGAGCCAGTTACTGCCGAGAAAGAACTGTTACTTAACAGCACAGATTCAGCTAATCTGAATAATCGTGTATTCGAGGTGACGTTGAATCTGAATAAATCAGCCACATCGAGTGTTCTCCAGCTGCGCGTCTACGATGTGGATGACAGGCTGAATCCACTGATTAAAGAGACAGTGAAGAATAATACAATGATTGAACAAGATTTTTAAATTACTACAAATATGACACTGCAGCAGAAGATAATGAGTGCCTTTATAGGCAAAGTGGTGAGAAAAGACCTCGCTTTCCAAGTAAAGGGCGGTCTGCCTGTTCCAACCTATGTGCTAGAGTATCTGTTAGGGCAGTATTGCGCTACGGATGACGAAGATGCTATTGAGCAAGGCTTGGAAAAGGTGAAGCAAGTGATTCAGAACAACTATGTTCACCGAGCCGAGTCTGAATCTGTGAAGGGTAAGATCCGTGAAACAGGTCGATATCGTGTCATTGATAAGATTTCTGTGACACTGAATGAGAAAGCTGACCAATATGAGGCAGAGTTCGCCAACCTCGGACTAACTCACGTACCAATTGGTACTCAGTATGTCAAGTCTAATCCTAAACTTCTGTCTGGTAATGGCGTATGGTGTATTGTCACTATTGGTTATTTGCAGGGCGAAGATATAAAGGTTCGTTGGGATATTCAGACATTGAAACCTATTCAAATTTCCAATATCGATTTGCAGGATTTCATAAATCAGCGACAATACTTTACGACGGATGAATGGATTGACTTCATGATGCATACAGTTGGTCTGAATCCAGAACCAATGAACCGTCGTGAGAAGTTCATTACTTTGGCTCGTCTGCTACCACATGTGGAGAACAACTTCAACTTTGTGGAGCTTGGCCCGAAGGGAACAGGAAAGAGCCATGTATTTCAGGAGCTGTCACCTTACGGAGTTTTGGTAAGTGGTGGTGACGTAACTTCAGCCCGTCTGTTTGTTCGCATGTCAGGCAAACGAGAGGAATTGGGTCTTGTGGGCTATTGGGATGTGGTTGCATGGGATGAGTTTGAGCAACAGAAAGGCCGTGCTGTGGATGCTGTGCTGATTGACACTATGCAGAACTATCTTGCCAACAAGTCATTTAACCGTGGTAAGGGAACCCATGAGGCCAGTGCGTCAATGAGCTTCGTGGGTAATACTAAGCACGCAGTGCCTTATATGCTAAAGAATACCCACCTGTTTGAGTCAATTCCTACTTCCTTCATCAAAGGTGCTTTCCTTGACCGAATCCACTTGTATAATCCTGGATGGGAGATCAAGATGTTGAAGAAGGATAGCTTCTCTAAGGGCTATGGACTGATTACTGACTATATCGCTGCGGTACTGCATGAGATGCGAAATAAGGACTGGACAGGTATTTTAAAGGAATACGCAAAGTTTGATGGATCACTTTCTGAGCGTGACCATCTGGCCATACGTAAGACCTTCTCGGGAATGATGAAGTTGCTTTATCCTGATGGCAAGATGACAGATGAAGAGGCGTTTGAGATAGTTGACTTTGCAGCAGAAAGCAGAAAGCGTGTAAAGGATCAGTTGTATGTAATTGATGAAACCTTCAAAGCAGAACCTGCATTCTTTAAGTATATTAATCTTAAGAATGGCATGGAAATCAATGTCGAGACCTTGGAGAAGGTGAGCAATGCCTTGATTGTTCCTGTTAGTGTCACCCCAACTCAGTTGACAGATGCTGATGCAACAGTTATGCAGGGAACTCCACTGGAAGGAGATGATTACGAAACAAGAGAACCAGATAAGCGTCCAAAAAATCCTGTTCTCAGGGAACAGAACCTTTCATTCCGCATGGGACAGACTGGTGTAACCTATGAAAAGTTGTTTGCACCTTATTTGGCAAATGCCAATGAAATAACGATTGAAGATCCATATATCCGTACATCTTGGCAAATAAAGAACTTTATGGAGTTCATAACGATGTTAATTGATACGCGTCCTGTCGATGATTTGAAGATCACTTTAATCACTAATGAGGAAGAAACAAAGATTCCTGACCTCATTGACAAGTTTGATGATATTAAAGACGATTTAGTATCATACGGCATTGAGCTTGAATACAAATTCAGAGACTTCCATGATCGTTGCATTAAAACAGATACCGGATGGACGATTCAACTTGGACGCGGTCTGGATATCTACGAAAAATATAATACCTATTCCGTTGCATCATCCAGTCAGGATAAACGTAAATGCAAGGAATTTATGGTAACGTATATGAAAACTAAAAATGCATAGTACCTATGACAAAATTTAGTAAAGATGCCTTTGCCATGAGCGCGGCTACTACAACCTTCACCGCAACGGAACAAGCTCTGAGATCTACAACGAAATGAAAGAAAAAGGCTTCTGCTTATTTCAATAAGCTACTTGATGTCTCATATGATACGACTTTTACACCCCATACCAACCAGACAACTGCAAGTAGCATCGTTTCTCTGTGATGTCATCAGGCGACCACCAATTTGCCAATGACATTCTGAGAAGTGTACCGGCAGGTATTATATCTATTGGTTCCTGAAAACCTACATAGTTGATAGCATTACAACCATTAAACCAATATTTGGTCTTACCCAAGAAGCCTGATTT
>Ga0326512_10002761_pt1 | contig 12989 bp, 10 predicted proteins | sample 1_2617_0518_D_FD_203652 | JGI IMG/M metagenome (GOLD analysis project Ga0326512, IMG submission 203652) | Bovine rumen microbial communities from UC Davis, California, United States - 1_2617_0518 | ecosystem: Host-associated > Mammals > Digestive system > Stomach > Rumen | place: USA... | reverse complement strand
AAAATTCTCCAGTTTGTTATACTTTTTGCGACAATCCAATTTAATTTATCAATCGAGTTGTATTTTGCCGGCTATATTTTTATTATAACAGCTATTCTTCCATTAACGATATTGAAGTCTAAGAGAATTTTTCCAGAACTTAAACTCTCATTATCTTTTGACAAGGAAATGTTCCGGACGGTGTTTCCATACGCTATGAGTCTATTCTCATTTGGTATTTTCCAGTTTTTGGCTTTCAACTTCCGTCCGTTGATATTGGGGAATATGAATGGCCCAGGTGCTGTTGCAGATTTTAATGTGATGAGTACAATTGCGATGGTAGTGACCGTCATTTCCGGCAGTTTTTTGCAGGTTCTGCTCCCTATTGTTACCAAGATGTCCGTCAATAATGAAGGTGAAGCAGTGAAAAGAACCATCACCGTAGGAACAAAATATGTAGCAATCCTTTTGACATTTGTAATATTCTTCCTGGTCTTATTAAATCGAGAGATTCTTGATTTGTATGTTGGAAAAGAGTTTGAACACCTTTCACCTTGGTTGGTGCTATGGCTGCTTACATTATTATGCAGTCATCGCAATGTGATGACATCTCTTGTCTATACAGAAAAAAATCTGAAATCGGTGTCAGTGATGGGCTTTGTCGCTATGGTGGTGGCTTTTGCAGCGTATTTCTTGTTGGTTCCGAAGTATGGTGTTGGCGGCGTTGTTATTGGTTTTACCCTCCACGAGTTAACACATACGCTCTTTTACTATATAATCTTTGTCCCACGAAGATTTCATTATCCAACAGGGAATATGTTTCTGATTTCGGTTTTGCCATCCTGGGTTATTCTGGGTAGTTTGACTCTAGTAATCTCAATTGGAATTCGTTCGTTAGATAATATTATTGTTGCTATTTTTATAAAAGGGGGTTCATATTTATTGGGTTCGGTTATTCTTGTATGGTTTCTTCTTTTAAACAAGGAAGACCGTACATTTGCAAATAGCTTCATCATAATCCCTCGAAAGGAGTCTAAACATAACAGAAATATACTTAAGTAATATGATAGCAATACCATTTGTTTGGTTCTCAATACTATTTGTTTTTATTTTTAAAAAGAATAAAAAACAAATAGATATAGCATCTTATATCGCTTTAATTTTCGCGGTATCTGGATTCTTTTCCATACTAATAGATGTGTTTAAATTACGTTATGAACAAACGAACAATTATTCTATTACGCCAATAGCAGCTTTTATATATTGTACTTTTATAACAATGTGCATTTGGCCTTTATATATTAACTCAAATGCAAAAATTACCCGAATCAAGCCTTTAAAAAATGCTGCACCCTTGAAATGGTTAGCCTGGATATCGTCTGTTCTTGTGGCTATTAATTTGTATATGTCTTTGGGTGATTTTTCTCATATTATGGAAGATATGGCTAGAGCTAGAATTGCGCATTACATGGGTGATGATATTGAGTCCTGGCAAATGTCATTACCGTCAATTGTAAGATTACCTTTTACATTGCTGAATGTCTTTTTTAATTGCCCATGGATGTCGATGTTTCTGGCATTTTATTGTGTATCTATTCAAAAACTTCCATTTAGATATGGTTTAATGTATCTACTCGTATCAATGAATCCTCTGATAGGCAGCATTCTAATAGCAGGTAGAGCAGGATTTATTTTTTGGTTTTTGAGCTTAGTTGCTTGTCATATATTTTTCAAACAGTTTTTTAATGCTAGTGATAGAAGGAAAATTTATGGAATCGTAATAGCTATAGGAGGTATTTTTATCGCCTATTTGGCATTAATGACAATAGCAAGATTTGGTGAAAGTGATAGCGGAACAGAAGGTGGATTGATTACTTATATTGGGCAATCATATATACATTTTTGTTATTTTTTTGACGAGTATACCTGTCCTCGACCTACTTTGCAATCAATTTTCCCTTTTACTTATTATTTGTTTGGCTCTGATATGGTGGGTGGAGTGGCAATGCAACAATATTATGAACAGCAAACAGGAAAGGAATTAGGTGTGTTTTATACTTTTATGGGAACTATACTCACTACATCTAGCTTTTTTGTCGTCCTATTATATTGTGTTTTATATACAACATTTTCTTCTGTAACAAATAAGGCTGCAAAGGGAATAGTAAGCATTAAAACATGCTATGTATATCTTGCTTTTGCGTCAGTACTGTTTTTAGGGTTATTTAGTTACTACTATTGTTCCCCGTGGTCATCAATATCACTTTATTTATTTTATTTTTTTATTAAATATATATGCAAGTAGAAGAAAGAATCTCAGTATATAGTATCATTGTCACCTATAATGCGATGAAATGGGTTGACAAGTGTTTAGGTAGTTTGCGGCAGTCAAGCGTACCCGTTATTCCTGTTATCATTGATAACTGTTCAAAAGATGAAACTGTCTCGTATGTTGAAAAGAACTATCCAGAGGCTCACCTTATTGTCAATAAGGAAAACAAGGGATTTGGACAAGCAAATAATCAAGGGATTGAATGGGCGTATAAACAGGGAGCAACACATTTCTTCTTGCTTAATCAAGATGCATGGGTGCAATCAAATACAATTGAAAGAATAATTGAAATACAAGAAAAACACCAGTTAGCCATAGTTTCGCCTGTTCATCTTAATGGAAAAGGAGATGAGGTGGATATCAACTTCAGGGCATACGTCACAGCAGATAAGAATTTGAATACTGTTTTTTTCAGAGATGCAATTCTGGGCCAATTTAAAGAATACTATGTAGTAGCAAGGATTAATGCTGCGGCCTGGATGATTTCAAGAAAGACAATAGAAGAAATTGGTGGATTTGATCCAGTTTTCTTCCTCTATGGAGAAGATGACAACTACTTGCAGCGTCTTCATTATCATGGGGGCCAGCTGGCTTTTGTTCCAGATTCATTTGTTTATCACGACCGGAAAATCCACGGCGATGCGAAGGCATTCAATAAACTAGAATTGAGAAATTGGCTGGTTGGGTCGTACACGAACATAAACATACCACTATACACGATTAACAAAAGAAGAGTTTATTGGCATGTAAAAACCTTTTGGCTATTTGCTAAGTATTTATTTACATTCAGATTTAAAGCAGCTTTCGCTGTTTGTGGCTCTTTCTTTAGTTATATATCTGCTTGGCCTCAGATAGTGAGGAGTAGAAAAAATAATAAAAAGATGGGCGCAAACTGGTTGAAACTATAAAGATTAAGAGAAATAATGGAAAAAGTCAAGAATACAGTTATTGTCTGGGGTAAAGACGGATATAATGCTTTAGGGCTTTTACGTCAGTTACATCAATGTGCAGATGTGGTGTTTTTGCTGGTCGGAAGAAATATGAATTGTGCGGCCCGCAGTAAGTACTGTACAAATATGCACCAGACCCATACAATGGATGAGGGATTGGAATGGCTGTTAAAAGTATTCTCCGGGGCAACTAGCAAACCAATCATTATCACCACAGGCGATATAGCCGCTGAATTCGTTGATAATAACAAGCATATATTAGAATCCTTATTTTATGTGACGGGCACAAAAAAACAAGGTTTGCTAACGAAAGTTTTGGATAAAAATTTTATGTGTCAAGAGGCAAGGCGTATAGGTTTTGATGTGCCGACGTCAATGAAATGTAGATGGGATACTGACATCTCCAGTGTAAACTATCCCTGTTTGTTGAAACCGGATAAGAATCATTCCAATCAGCATAAAGTTTTTAAAACGAAGATATGTTGCTCAAAAGAAGAATTACAAACAACCTTGAATACTGTCAGCAGAGGATCTGTTTTCGTGTTGCAAGATTATATTAAAAAGGATGCAGATGCGCTGATTTATGGTTGCCGCACTTATTCAGGTAAGGTGATAATCGCAGGTGTTAATATAAGAACGCGTTGGGATAAAGGTGGAAATGGCAGTTTTGGCTATATTTCCGGAGAGATTCCAGAGACTATAAAACTGGACTTAATCGAACAATTTCTAAAGGAGATTGATTACGTAGGTCTTTTCAGCGTAGAGTACGCGATGACAAGAGATACGGCTTATTTCCTGGAATTTAACTTGCGTAATGACGGTACATCCCATTATTTCTACCAGGCAGGTGTAAATATACCTGTGATATGGATACTTGATACTTTAGGACTGGATTATAGCGCGTTTACAAAGAGAGTACCGGAGCGTAGAGTGTTTATGGCGTTAACTGATGATTATATTAATGTAAGAAAAGGCATTATCTCGAAATCAGATTGGACAGCGGAGAGGAACAGTGCAACTGTATTCCGCTATAAGGACCGCTCTGATATGGCTCCATATTATTGGCATATATTTATGGAAAAACTTCTGAGCATATACAATCGGATGCGAACGATTATCAAAACTAACTAAATAAAGATGAATGTTATAATTAATGCAGATGATTTTGGCATTAACAGAAAGGTTACAAATGAGATATCACGTTTAATCAAAAGTGGGTTAATCTCTTCGACCACTATAATGGCGAACGGAACAGAGTTAGAGACCGTGAGGGCTGTAGTAGCATCTAATCCTTCTGTTTCCTTTGGTGTTCATGTCTGTCTCTCTGAGTTTACTTCCTTGACAAAGTCAGAGGTCTTTTACAAGAACCATTTGACAGATGCTTCGGGTGAGTTTGTCAAAAAGGCAATTATGCTGGTTAGACACCCGTGTGTAGAATTGAAGAACGCTGTAATAGATGAAATAGAAGCACAAATTGAAACGATACGTATCTTGGGTGCCCCTATATCTCACATTGATAGTCATCACCATGTACATACCATCAATTGGCTCTATCCTCTTTTTTGCGAAGTGGCTCAACGATATGGAATTAAAAAGATGCGTTTGGGACAGGAGTTTATGGACGTGAGATCAAAATTGCATCTCTTTCAATACTGGAATCGGAAGAAACTGAATAAAACGATAAAGAACTCTTTTACGGCTGCTGATATGTTTATGTCATATTCTAACTCGTTGAAGTATTTGAGTACTATCAAAAAATGTAAAGTACAGACGCTCGAATTGATGTGCCATCCTGGACATCCGTCAGAGAAATATGCAAAAGAGATTAGAGAGATAGAAAGTGGATTGTTAAACAAGGTTTTGGACTACACCTTGATTTCATACAACGATTTGTAAAATGGACTTTTCAGTTATCATACCTCACCGACATTCTTTGGGAACACTGCCAAAGTTATTAAGTTCGATACCGTATGACCCGGAGCGAATAGAAATTATTATAGTTGATAATAGCGACATTCCTATTTCTGATGCTGATATAAAAACTGATAGGAAGGTTAAATTGCTGTATTCTGACAAAGCTCGCGGAGCAGGAGGAGCTAGGAATGAAGGAATAGAGCATGCAACAGGAGAATGGCTTGTGTTTGCTGACGCAGATGATTTCTTTACTCCAGAGGCATTTGCGCTATTTTCCTCCTATGTAGGATCAGAATTTGATGTGGTTTATTTTTCGATGGGGGGGATGTACTTGGATACAGGTGAGCCTTCGGATCGTGGAGATGGGTATGCCAAATTAATATCCGCATACAAAGATGGCAAGGTTAGCGAAAAAAAATTCAGGTATAGTTTTCCGTCACCTTGTTGCAAGATGGTAAGGGCGCAAATGGTGCAAGAACATCATATTCGTTACGATGAGGTAACGGCCAGTAATGATGTGTTTTTTGCCACCAATATAGGATATTATGCTCGTAAGATAGAAGTCCGTGAAAATGTTGTTTACATTGCTACGGTTTCAAGAGGGACATTAACAAGGCGTCGGGACGAGAAAGTTATCGCCGCTCGACTTTATGCCCGGCTTCATACGAATGCCTTCCTGAAAGAGAATGGTGAGGGAGAGTATCAGTATTCTGTAATGATATGGCTGGTAGAAGCTTTGAAAATTAGATTCAGTTTCTTTGTTTCTTGTCTGAAAGAAGTTGTAAAGTTTAAACAAAATCCTTTTATTGGATATAGGAACTGGATTAAGACCTTTCGTCGCGTACAAAAGACAGATAAAAAGGAGAAAAAATATATTACCCATTGATAGTTGTGATATGGATTATGATATAAAAGTAAGCGTTATCATCCCGACATACAAAAGAGCAGAAGATATTTCTAGAGCGGTCGATAGTGTTCTAAGCCAAACTATTGACTCTTTCGAGTGTATTGTTGTAGATGATAATGGAGTGGGAACTCCCGGAGGTGAGGCAACAGCAGCGGTAATGGCTAAATATGCTGATGACGCACGTGTGAATTATATCCGACACGATGTGAACAAGAATGGTGCTGTCGCCAGAAATACGGGTATCAAGGCTGCTTCTGGAAAGTACATATCTTTCCTGGATGATGATGATGTCTACACTCCACAGCGTTTGGAGAAGATGTACGACAAAATGGAATCTCTTGACGAGAGTTGGGGAGCCTGCTATACCGGTTATGTAAAACATCAGGCGAGCGGAAAGGACCAGTACTCGGATGAAAAACAGGAAGGCAATCTTTTCTTTAAGGCATTAAGCCGTTCTCTCTATATCGGAACGGGATCTAATTTGTTCTTCAGGCATTCTGCTGTTGAGAAGACGGGCTTGTTTAATGAGACATTTAGGAGGAATCAAGATTTAGAATACCTGATCCGTGTATTACAGAACTACAAGATGGCATACGTGGATGATGTGTTGATGGAGGCTTTTTATGACATTAGGACAGTCCACTATACATTCGAGCAAAGTGAAGAGAGAGAAATTAATTTCAGGAATAACTTTGAGGGTTATAAGCAGGGGTTGACCGATAAGCAGAAGCGTGCTATTCAGATAATGTATGACATTGACTGGATGCGTGCTTGTATTGGATACAGAAAAATAGGTGAACTGATAAAACTCATATTTAGGGCAAAGGTACCCATCTATATCTATTGGCGTTATGCCAAGTATGTCTATGACAGATGGAAACGGAATGTAAGTTATGGATTTGATGTCGTATTGAAATAATTTTTATGCAAAAAGGCTACTTGTTTATAGCGAACGGACGGGTGGTTCCTCGGGAGCAGGAGTTGTCGTTGGAGCCGGTTAGGACAGGGTCCTTTGAGGCTCCATGTATGTATGCGGCCAACGAACTGGGCTATAAGCTCTATATGGGAATAAACCGGGACTATGCTGACCAGTTGAAGGGGGTGGATTATGACATTACCTTCTACAACCAGCATATCTACCGCAGTATCTTTGGCATCAGAGATATTTGGATTGGGTACAAGAACCTGTGCCGGTTCATTGAATCGCATCCGGATGTGGAAGTAATTCATTGCAATACTCCCATCGGGGGTGTACTGGGGCGCGTCTGTGGGAAGAAATACCATAAGAAAGTCATCTATATGGCGCATGGATTCCATTTCTTTCAAGGGGCACCATTGACCAACAGGACTATCTTTAAGTTTATCGAGCAGCAGATGGCTCATAAAACAGACATCTTGATAACCATCAACCAGGAGGACTATGAGGCGGCTCAGAAGTTCAAGCTGGCTAAGGGCGGAAAGGTGTATAAGGTGAATGGTGTTGGTGTTGACCTGCACGCTTTCGACAGCGTGGGTGTTGACATAAAGGAAAAGAGAAAGTCGGTCGGTTTGCCGGATGATGCGATTGTTGGAATAGTGGTGGGCGACTTGAATGATAACAAGAATGTAGAAACGATAGTTCGCGCATTGCCACTTACCAGTGATAACGTACATTTGCTAATTTGCGGATTCGGGCCCTTGGAGCAAAAACTGAAACAATTGGCAGAAGATGGAAAAGTCTCCGACCGTTGTCATTTTCTTGGATTCAGGACAGACGTAAAGGAACTGTATAAGGCATCGGATATGTTTATCTTTGCCTCACAGCGTGAAGGTTTGCCAAGGTCAACTATGGAAGCGATGCTGGCTGGTTTGCCATGTGTGGTCTCTAAGATAAGAGGCAATGTTGACTTAATTGATGAAGGCAAAGGAGGCTTGTTCTTTTTTCCTAAGGATTACAACAAATTGGCAGAAGAGATTAACATGCTGGCCGGTGACGAGCGGCTGCGTGAAGAATATGGACGCTATAACCAAGAGCGTATCAAGCAGTATGATATAGAAGTGGTTAAGCAACAGATGCTGGATATATATAAAAAGTTGATATGACATCTGAACAGAAGTTAATACTGGATTTGGTATGTTTGGGCATTGGACATGGTGACATTGTCAATGTTCCAGAAGATATCAAGTGGGATAAGGTATTTAATATTGCTATAAAACAAGGGGTGGTGGCTATAGCCTTAGATGGCGCTCAAAAGAGTTATGAAAAAGGAAATCCAATCGAAATTGATGCTATGACAAAATTTCAATGGATAGCTGCCTCCCGCCAAGTCGAAGAAATCTATGACTCACATGAAAAAACATCTAAGAAGTTGGCATTGTTTTACAAACGCCACGACATCCGAATGTTATTGTTGAAAGGATTGGGAATGAGTATTAATTATTCCATTCCTAACCATAGACCCTGTGGCGATCTTGATATATATCTGTTTGGTGATATAAAGAAGGGCGACTGTTTAGTCGAGAAAGAGCTTGGAATAAAAATCGACTATAGTCATCATATACATACCGTATTTAATTATAGTGGCGTTACAGTTGAGAATCACCATAATTTTTTTAATATTTATGCTCATCCCTCCTCTAAAGAGGTTGATAGGTGGATGAAAGAAAAAGCTAAGAATTTCCAGGAAAAAGATGGAATATATCTACCGTCTTCCGAAGTTAATGCTTTGTATATAATAAGGCATGCTGCAACGCACTTTGCTGCAGAGCAAATTACACTTCGGCATGTATTAGACTGGGCGTTCTTTGTTGACAAACACTATCATGATGTTGACTGGAAGTGGCATTGGAAGAAATGTCAAGAATTGAATATGGATAAGTTCCTGTTGGCTATCAATGATATATGTGTCACATATTTGGGATTTACACCGGACAAGTTTAAACTTGGCAGTGATAAATCACTATCAGAAAGAATTTTAAATGATATTTTTCAACCAGAGTTTGACGAGAAGAATCCTAAAGGTGTTATAGCATATACACATTCAAGGTTCCGCAGATGGTGGTGTAACCGGTGGAAGCACAAAATAGTTTATCCTGAGAACCTGCTTTCAACCTTTTTGTACCAAATAAAGGCCCATCTAATGAAACCTGCAACATTGCACATATAATAAAAAAGTGAAATTAAATTGTCGCTAAAGTTTAAGGGAGAAGATTTTAAGATGCTTCTCCAAGTAGCTACCTACAATTATGTCATTCATTGAAACAATATTAGGCTACAAAGTTGTGAAGGACATTGCCAAGAAACTGATCACTTGGGATAATGCTAAATGGCTTGTAAGGCAGTATAATAAATATATTGTTGACAGGGCACAGCATTTCCAAGGTTACAAGGTGAAGATGCAAACCAGATTTGAAAATGTCAACAAATCCGTTCTGGGTAACAATGGCCTGAAACTAAAGGATATATTTGTACCTCAGTATTTAGTGGAAGAAAATGGCACGACAGAGATAAGGATAGAGGGCTATCCTACGAATATCATGAGGCAGTATAGGCGCATTATCATTAAGGATTATGCAGGAAGGGGTAAGAGTACGCTGATGAGACAGATGTTTTATGACTCATGTGAACAAGGCCTGTTTCCTTTGTTTGTCCAACTCCGGGATTTGAATGATGGCGGCACCCTGTTAGGACTGATACTCGACTCTCTGCATGAGATTAACGAGGAGTTTGACGAGAAACTACTCAAATACTTGTTGAGACATGAAGATTTCATCTTTTTCATGGATGGGTTTGACGAGCTGAATGCTGACAGGCGTGGCGAAGTAGCCAAGTGGATAAGGGATATGATTGACGATTCACAGAAATCGTACTTCATCTTAACTTCTCGCAACGATGATGCCCTGGGTAGTTTTGGTGACTTTAAAGGCTATAGCCTTAAAGATTTCACTCTTGAGCAGGCCTGTGAGCTTATACTAAGATACGACAATACAGACAGAGGCAAGGGACTGGTCAAAGAACTTCAGGACGGAAAGCACAGTGAGGTGGCAGAATTCCTGAAGTCACCACTCCATACGACACTGTTTTACAAAGTGTTCATTGACAAGCAAGGTGTACCATATAAACTACATGAAGTATGCGAGGAGATACTACAGTCACTATACACTCTTCACGACCTGTCGAAGGATGGCGAATATGAACACCAGAAGAAGTGCAATTTATCTCTCACGGACTACAAGAGAGTACTTGGATATATTGCATTCAAATGTATGAAAAACAAACAGTTAAGCATTCCAAGAAACAACCTGTCTCAATTATTCACGGCTGTCAGAGCCTATTACTCTGATTTGAAATTTAATGATGAGGATATGAAATATGACATGACGGTAGCTCTGTCACTTTTTAAAGAACGAGTCACAGAAATAACTTGGATTCATGAATGCATGTGTCATTTCTTTGCTGCCTGTTATGTGCGATTGGACAGAAATACCAAACGGAGTGAATTATTTGACAGATTCTATAAGAGCGGGAATCTAAAGAACTATGTCTCTATGCTGAAACAGTATAGTGAGATAGAACCGATAGAATTCAGAAAGCACTTGTTGACGTTGCTCCTAAAAGACATGATAGCAGACTACAGCCAAAGAAAGAATAGCGCGAGACCCGGCTTGAACAGCGAAAGTGTTGAAGCGCGGAGCTATTTGCTCTTTAAGAGTGATGTACTTTGCGAAAGGGCTGATGGCGGACTCCAGTTCCAGTGCACCATGAAAGATCGTGCCTTTATGCTTGATATTCTTTACGGCTATTTCAAAGAGAATTATGGACAGATGCCTGTAATAGATGTTGAACCGGAAGACATGGACAACAAGAGGATGACGAAGCATAAGATGACAGTTAATAGCTGGTCAGAATCCCAGCCATGCTATGATTATGCTAACAGCAAGGTGGCAGAACAAGTGGTTGATGAATATCACTATCTGCCCATATCCGTGTTGTCAGACATTATGACTGAGTTGAACAAGGGCGAACTATTGACAGAAGATTCTGACCTATTAAAAAACATTTAAAGATGGACAGGGGAGTATACCAAAAATATCTGGATAAGTCGTATGAAGCTTATTGTAGCATCAACACGATGGTTACGAATGACAACAAGCGACTGCTGAAAGAAATCTATGAGCCACTAACTCTTGTTAAAGCGGATGCCATTGGCAAGAAATTGAAAATTAGAGTTGACGGCATGCCATCTGAATTGTCGCAAGGCGGGCAGAAGGTCTTGATAGTCGACAGGGCCGGTATGGGCAAGTCAACCTTAGTAAAGCGCATTTTCATTGATGTTTATGAGAAAAAGACTTGGATACCATTGTTTGTAGAACTCAGACGTGTTGACAAATCACAAAGTCTTCTGTCATTTATCCTTAAGATGCTGGAATTGGGCAATAATGATGTCAAGGCACTTCAAAATGATCTTCATTCAGGTAAGTTTGTCATCATATTAGACGGTTTCGACGAAGTTCAGATGGAACAGAGAGAGAAGATGAAAACAGATATTATGGACATGGTGACAAATAATCCGTCAAATATATTTTTCATCACGTCACGGCCAGATGACGATTTTGGCAAGTTCTCATCATTCGACGTTTATACTATTGACCCTCTAAAGAGAAGAGAGTCGTACGACTTGCTGAGAAAGCATGACAAAGGCATGAATATTTCAGATAGTCTTATTGCCAAGCTTGAAAAGCAAGAAAACGCAAGTGTGCTTGAATATCTTGAGACACCACTGCTTGTATCGCTGCTCTACGCAGCCTTTAATTACAAGCATACTATCCCATTGAAGAAGCATCTGTTTTATGAGCAAGTGTTCGATGCCTTTTTTGAGCGTCACGACCTGACCAAGGACGGTGGCTACGTACATGAAAAGAAGTCGCAGCTTGACATCTATGACTTTGAAAGGGTGTTGCGTCTTTTGGGGTTGAAATGTTTGACTGCACAGAAGGTGGAGTTCTTTAGCAATGAACTGAAGACTTTTGTAGATGAGTCAAAGATGTTCCTACCTGACTTGACTTTCCAGTCTGACGACTATGTGAGCGACCTGCAGCATTCGGTACCGATGTTTTGTCATGAAGGCCCCTATCTGAAGTGGGTACATAAGTCGATGCAAGAGTTCTTTGCTGCTCGCTTTATCTATATGGATATGAAATCCGACCAGGATGCCATGCTGACTGCAGTGTATAATAGCAAGAAGTTGCGCACCTATTATAATATGCTCGACATCTATTATGATATTGACGTTTATGGGTTCCAAAAAAATATCATTCTGCCCCTTTTGAAAGAATATGTATCTTTCTATGAATCTACTTATAGACACGTGGATGGGATACCAGACAAGTTGGTCAAAGAGAGGGTCGGACTGATGTTTTTGAGATCATCCGCAATAGCGTATGTTTCAAAAGCGGTTGATCCTAATGATGTCTTTGACTCTATGGCTGTTTGGTGCAAAAAGAACGGTATGGAGCTGATGAATATGCATCTGTTTCAGATAGATGCCTATAGCTTCTGTACTGCGAATGGAATCTCTCCAAAGCATAAGCTGTTGGATATCATCAGGCAAAAGCATCCTGAACTTTTTACAATGGTTGCAATAGGGCAATTGAACAATCTGCCAGAAGGCATGAAGCTGAAGGATGTGAAAAGGATACAAAGCGTAGCTGATTTTTCCGATGCGGAAGAACTTTATCAATGCTGTAATTATTGCCTAAGACATTCATCAAGTATGATAGATGCCTATCTGGACTATGATGCAGTGAAGAATGAGATTGAAAGAATTAAGTCGACGATATTGTTGAAAGAGAATAATTCACTTTTGACATCAGGTGTTTAGAATAATGGACAGATTTGAGATACTTAGGGATATTGGGATTGGCGAAC
>Ga0326512_10002760_pt1 | contig 12991 bp, 13 predicted proteins | sample 1_2617_0518_D_FD_203652 | JGI IMG/M metagenome (GOLD analysis project Ga0326512, IMG submission 203652) | Bovine rumen microbial communities from UC Davis, California, United States - 1_2617_0518 | ecosystem: Host-associated > Mammals > Digestive system > Stomach > Rumen | place: USA... | reverse complement strand
GAGAACATCGCAGAAGGCATGGTCTTCATTAAAGAAGTATAAGGATTAAATAAAATAACAGAAGATATTCTTTCGTTATTAATTAATCAATAGAAAAGCTCCCGGCAGTCCTTTCCCGGGAGCTTTTATTATTCTTATTATCTTTTCTACATTATGTTGCCGGCGTGGGATCGGGTGTTGTATTCGGATCCGGTGTCGGAGGATCGGGTGTCGGCGGCTCGGGAGTCGGTGTATCCGGAACAGGAGCAGGTGTTGTGGTAACAACGGGCTCCGGTGTGGGTTCCGGCAGTATCTCACCGGTGCTGTGATCAATGGATGCATATGTGCCGTCTTCTCTTACGACACCGACGGCAACACGTCTGCCGTACGGCTTATAATATGTTGAATCGTAGTAAACCCTGTCGATCTCATTGCCGTCCTTATCGTACCAGACCTTATAAGCATAAGCGGTAATACAGTCATAAGAGTGACGGAGTTCCTTTGTCTCACCTACCGGCATATCCCAGTCTTCAACATACTCTGTGTACTCCGGGCCGGGAGTGTACTGGCTTACGATCTCAGCTTCAGTCTCAATATACTGTCCGTCAGGAAGTTTTTTGCCGTAGATCTGGGCATTGCATGACCAGTCATCAGGATCCCACCATGCAACAATGATTATCTTGTAATCCGAATCGTTCTCAAACTTCATATCGGTCGAAGGCCAGTCAACAGTGGCATCAAGACCCGGATCGATGTAGTCTGAAGGCCATGCGTGACCGTGGCGCTCAATGATCTTAAGGTTTGACTTCAAAGCTGCATTGTAGAGTGTACCGCTGACCTGACAGATTCCGCCGCCGAGATCCTGCTCATACTGTCCTCCTGCGATGACCGTTGCTGCCTGGAAACCGTTTTCGATGGTTCTCTGACCTACTACCTCGTTGAAGGAGAATACTTCACCGGGTTCGAGGACTGTTCCGTTAATATTTGAACAAGCCTGACTGATATTGACATTACGGCTCTCAACACCGTTTGTGATCGTGGTCTGCTCACCTATAAGGCCGTATTCCTCTCTGAGCATAGCCTCAGTAACTTCGGGTGATTTTATATCAACAGGAACCGTTACTGTTCCGGTATAAGTGCCGGATTCGAAAAGTTCTTCAACTCCCTTTACAGCTGATTCAACATCGATATCGTAACCTGTCTTCTCTTTCTCGATTATGAACTCACGGTTCTCAAGGTCGAAATCAACGATGGAAGCATCTCTGAACTCGGAATACTCCTCGACATAGATATTAAGTACCTTCTCTACCGTCTCACGTACATTGTTGACCTTGATCGTGTAGGAAGACTCAAAGTTCTGCTTTGTGTTTTTAAGCTGCTGGACATTGTTATAGCATTCCTTGAGCTGGTCAAGATCCTTTTCGCTGGCAGGTCTGTACATCTCAAATGCCGTGTCAATGACTTCACGGGTGTTATACTCGACAGTTACATCGTTAAAGTTCGGGATAAGCGTTTTTTCTGCAAGTTTAAGCTTGACACAGATCTCTTCGGGATTCTGGGGCAATGTCTTTGTGACTGCCGCATATGCTTCGTCCTTGGTCATACCGCCGACATCAACGCCGTCAATAACGATTCCCTTATAGAACCTGTCAGTGGAGAGTTCTTCAAATGCGGCGCTGGCTTTCATGGTCTGGACTGTTCCGTCAGCAAGGACAACTTCGATATCAGAGACAAAAATGTTCTCGATCGGTGTGTTGCCATTACGTCCGAGAATAAAAATAACAACTCCTGCCACGATAACAACTGCAGCCACGGCAATTATTACCGGTGCAAGGCTCTTTTTCTTTCCGGGCGCGGCACGCTTTACGGGAGCTTCAGGCTTTTCTTTGCCGGAAGTCTTCTCCTTGTCTTTGACCTTGTTACCGGGTCTTTCACCGGCCAAGATATCGGATTCGGTTTTATCCGGAGCATCCTTAAATTCCGTAAAAGAACTCTTTTCGGAAGTCTTTTTATCGTCCAAAGGCATCAGTTCAGCCTTCTTCTTTTCAACAGAAGAACCGTTTTTGTTCTGTACCTTTCCGCTTTTCTTATTCATTTAAACTACCCCTGTTTAATAAGAACATATGATTCATTCTCAATAATAAACATGCTTATCTTAAATCTCAACAGAAAAAATTGATGAATTTATCCGTTGTGTATGGCATTTTTTATGTCATCATATTCAGGTTTTGCCTTGGTAACACCGAAGCCCTCAGTAACTTTTACCGATATCTCACCGTATTTGGTCATGACCTTCTCCTCACGGCGGTCAAGCCTGAATCTGTCCATTTCGTTATATCTGATACCGATCGTCGTGGTGTTCTCGAATATCAGTTTTGCGAATCTCTCCTTGTCTTCAGGCTTTACGAGCACCGTGAAAAGGATTCCCGGGCGGTTTTTCTTCATGAACACGGGTGTTGTGAAAACATCAAGAGCACCGTTCTCCATAAGGACTCCGGTCGCATAGCCCGTCTCCTCGCCTGTCATGTCGTCAACATTAAACCTGAGTTCAATGACCTTGTCCCCTTCACCTTCAGAATCGCCTAAGAAGGTCCTGAGCATATTTGCCTTTGGAAAATCCTTTTTGCCCATACCGTATCCTGTACCGGAGACAGCCATGACGGGTCTTTGGCCGAAGCTGTCTGCAAAATACTTCAAAAGAGCAGCACCCGTAGGAGTAAGAAGCTCGCCTTCAACACTGCCGCTGTAAGACGGGATGCCCTCTATTATGCTTGCCGTGGCAGGTGCGGGTACCGGAAGGATACCATGAGCACACTTTACCTGGCCAAAACCTGTTGCCAAAGGCGAAACTATGATCCTGTCAGGTGCAAGCTGCTTTAATAGAACGCAGACGCCTACGATATCCGCAACGGCATCCATCGTTCCGACCTCATGGAAATGAATATCGCTTACGGGCTTTCCGTGAGCCTTGCTCTCAGCTTCGGCGATCAGGCCGTAAACAGCGAGGGCATCATGCTTAACCTTGTCAGAAACGTTAAGGCCGCCGATGATGTTCTCGATATCACTCATGTGGGTGTGATGATGGTGATGGTCGTGAGTATGTTCCTCATGAGTATGCTCGTGATGGTGGTCATGCTCATGTTCATGTTCATGAGAATGCTCATGTTCCTCATGGTCATGGTGGTGATGTTCATGCTCATGCATGTGTTCATCTTCTTCAACACCGAGTGCGACAACACGCGCATGGGTGCCTTCGATTCCGCATTTGACGGACTTTTCGAAGTTATATGTGACATCGGGAATCCCCAACGAATTGAGTTTTTCTTCGCATGCTTTGACGTCGCCCGTAAGTTCGGCAAGTGATGCCAGAAGCATATCTCCTGCTGCGCCCATATTGCATTCGATATAAAGAGTCTTCATCGTTTAACCTCCGATGTGGTTGATCATGCTTGCAGAATAACCTGCTCCGAAACCGTTATCGATATTTACAACAGTAACACCGCTTGCACATGAGTTGAGCATTGCAAGCAGTGCGGTAAGTCCTTCAAAAGAAGCGCCGTATCCTACGCTCGTGGGAACCGCGATGACAGGGCAGTCGACAAGACCTCCGATTACACTTGCAAGTGCGCCTTCCATGCCGGCGATTGCTATAACCACACTTGCTTCCATCAGCTCTTCTGTATGGGATAAGAGTCTGTGGATACCGGCAACGCCGACATCATAGATGCGGTTGACTTTGTTGCCCAGAAGTTCTGCAGTAACTGCGGCCTCTTCGGCAACGGGAAGGTCGGATGTTCCGCCTGTGGCAACCACTATTGTTCCTTTGGCAGAAGGCTCCGGGATAATGCCTGCAACACCGATCCGGGCATCGTCGTAATACTTGATGGAAGACTTAAGCTCAAAAGCTTTCTCAGAAGAAAGTCTCGTGATAAGAACTGTCTTGACTCCTCCTTCAAGAAGGCTCTCTGTGATCTTGTCTATCTGTTCAGGCGTCTTGCCTTCGCCGAAGATGACTTCCGGAATGCCCTGGCGTAAACCTCTGTGAAGGTCGGGCTTGGCAAAACCGAGATCGACAAAAGGCTTCATCTTTAAAGCAGTCTCAGCCTCTTCGGGAGTCATCTCGCCGCTCGCAACCTTATCTAAGATCTCTCTTGCATCACTCATTTGACGAACCCTCTTTGATGTCCAACACTTCGTTCATGCTGCCTGTACGGTAACCGTCAATGTCGATAGTTACGTACTTGAAGCCCAAACGCTTAAGTTCATCGGATATTTCTTTTCTTGTGCGTCCGTATGTAAGAAGCTCAATGTCATCCGGAGCGGCTTCGATCCTTGCGATATCGCCGTGAACTCTTACACGGATACCGCAAAATCCCATGTCCCTGATGAACTTCTCGGCATTGGCAACGCGGATCAGGCCTTCGGTGGTGATCTTCTCGCCATATACAAAACGGGATGCAAGGCATGCGGCGGCAGGCTTATCCCAGGTGGGAAGATCTGCTTCCTTTGAAAGCGTGCGGATGTCGTTTTTGGTAAGGCCGCATTCTTTGAGGGGGCTTACTATCCCGAGTTCTTTCATGGCACGCATGCCGGGTCTGTAATCGCCTGTATCGTCGACATTACTGCCGTCAGCAACTTCGGTGATCCCATATTTCGCAGCGGCTTTTTTAATTGCGTCGAAATCCATTTTCTTGCAGTAGTAGCATCTGTCGGGCGGGTTGTTTTCGAACTGTTCGGAATCGAAAACATCACACTCGATCACTACCTGATTAATGCCGGTTTTTTTGCAAAACTCTACAGTCCATTCAAAATCTTCGTTGATGAGGACCTGAGATCTTATCGTGACGGCGATGGCGTTGTCACCGAGAACCTCGTGGGCCTTATATACAAGATACGTCGAATCGACGCCGCCTGAAAAAGCGACCGCCAGTTTCCCGGCGGCCTTAATGCGCTCCGTGAGCGCTTGTTCTTTTATTCTGATATTTGCTTCGTTATTCATCATTTAGCTGCCAGCATTGCCTTGACCTTGCCTTCGGGATCTTTAACGATGAGGATGACCAGCCATATTACAAGACCAAGAGCGACTACGGATAAACCGAGATAAGTATCATTCAGCATTTCGGCAGGTGCCTGTTCGAAGAACTCTGCACCAAGTTCAATGTATTCAACTACGGCATCAACGAGCCACATAAGGCTTGCGCCCCAGTACATAAGGGCAAGTGTGCCGAGCTTTCTGTCAGCTTTTGTGTTGTACCAGAAGATCGTAGCTGTAGCTGCTGCAAAAACAGTGATAAGGAGTGTCATATCAGTAACTCCTTATGCCTTTGCCTGACTCTTGGCCGCAGCCGGAACTTTCTTCTTGGAAATGGCTTGAGATACAAGCACCATTACGACCCAGGCAAGTGTTACAAGGACCGCCATGGCAACTCCGCTCGTAAACATCTCACGGAGCATCTCTGCAGCATCAGCAGGATTAGCTGCTGCAGTAAGGAACGGGAACCATGGTGTTACTTCGCCGTGCCATACGTGCTCAAATGCGAGCAGTGCTGAACCGCCCCAGAGCATTGTGTTCAACCATCCCATCTTTTTAATGAAGATATTGTCAGAACCTTTCTTGTCAGCTGCGTGCTTGATCACAGTTGTAACGATCGCTTCGGTAGTGGGAACGATAAAACATGCCATAGTTCAATCTCCTTTTAAATGGTTATTGATATTGAAATCTTAACATATACAACAGATTGGTATATATCAGTTAGGCGCAGATTATTACTTCTTTTTTGACTTATTCTCTTTATCAAAACTGTTTACATGATCGCAGATAGCATTGAATGTCTCGTCGCTCAGGTCATGTTCGATCTTGCAGGCATCTTCTTCGGCAACATCGGGATTAACACCCAAAGCAACAAAGAATGCCGTAAGGGTCTTGTGACGGGTATAGATCTTGTCGGCAATATCCAGACCCTTGTCAGTAACCGTGATAAAGCCGGATTTATCCATCTCGATATATCCTTCCTCACGCAGGCGCTTCATGGCATTGCTTACACTGGGCTTTGTAACGCCCAGAAATCCCGCTATGTCGACAGAACGGATATAACCGTTCTTCTCCTTAAGTATTATCATCGACTCGAGATAGTCTTCTGCTGACTTGCCGATATCGCTGCTGCCTTTCATATTGAACACCTCTTATTCCGAAAGTTGTCAGTCTTAGAAAACATTAAGTAAATACTACAAACTTTATTCAAGCATGTCAAAACATTTAACTAAATAATGATATACATCAGGCCTTTCAAAACTGTAATATTGGGATAGAAAGAAGGTGCCGGTATGAATATTATCGAGAACGTGACAATGGATCAGGAGAGAGCTCTTTACGGAAGCTCTGACGTTTTGGTGAGACACTGCAGTTTTGACGGTCCCGCCGACGGCGAAAGCGCGCTCAAAGAGAGCAGCAATGTCGCCGTTGAAGATTCATATTTCAATCTCAGATATCCCTTCTGGCATGTTCACGGACTTAAGATCGATTCATCTGAACTTACAGACAAATGCCGCGCCGCTATCTGGTATTCCGATCACATCAGGATCACTGACACGAAGCTTCACGGAATCAAAGCGCTTCGTGAATGTACTGATGCCGAGATCACATCTTCTTCGATCATCTCCCCTGAATTCGGATGGTCAGTCCATGGCCTTAAGATGACCGATACTTCTGCTGAGTCGGAGTATTTCCTGATGAGATCTTCGGATATTGTTTTCAACAACGTGGATTTCAAGGGAAAGTATTCTTTTCAATATGCAGAGAACATAGAGATATCCGGTTCAAGACTAGACACCAAGGATGCTTTCTGGCACGCGAAAAACGTGACTGTCAGAGACAGTGTCGTCAACGGTGAATATCTTGCCTGGTATTCAGAGAACCTGACACTTATAAACTGCACCATAAAGGGTACACAGCCGCTCTGCTACTGCAAGGGATTAAAACTCATAGACTGCCACATGAAAGACTGCGATCTGGCATTTGAGAGATCTCATGTCGAAGCCACGATCCTGACCCCCGTGATCAGCATAAAGAATCCGCTGTCAGGACACATTACAGTCCCTTCAGTCGGCGAGATAATCAGGGATATTCCGGGTGCTGACGGAGAGATAACCGTCACAGGATATTAATTGTCCTTGCTATCCTTCATAACAACATTGACGTAATTGAAAGGTATCTCGATGCCTTCTTTTGCAAATGCATCGTTTACGCGCATGTTGATATCGCTTATAACCATTTCGGTCGCGCTGGCAGGTTTATAGTAAACAGTCGTTGCAAGCACAAGGCTGCTGTCGGCATATGAGATGAAATAGACAGGACCGTAGTCCTTGTTCTTCCACTCGGGTTCGGAATATTCAGAAGATATTACGGCATCCCTTACCACCTTCATGGCCTTCTCCATATCGGTACCGTATGCAACATTAAACCGCATGTGGACTGACCTGATACGCGTGTTATGGCTCATGTTGACGATCTTGCTTGCGTTGATCTTGCTGTTGGGGATAATAACATCGATCGTATCTATCTGCCTCAGAACAACATGTCTTGGTGTGATATCCATAACGATGCCTCTTGTACCGTCGTCCAATTCGATCCTGTCACCTATCTCGAAAGGCTTGTTGAAAGTTATAGCAAGTCCGCTGAAAAGATCGCCGAGAACGGGCTGCGCAGCAAGACCTGCAACGGCGCCGATGATCGCTGTTCCCTGGAATAGAACTTTGCCGATATCCGTTGTGGCAGTGGAGCTTACAAGAACCCAGATCACGGCAACTCCTATAATGAGCGTCCTGATAATATTCTGGGTAAAACGGATCTGAATGTTATTCTTATCCCTGAGATGCTTTTTGACGAAACGGTTGTAGATCAAAAGGACGATCAGGGTAACAACCGCAGCGATCGCCGTGTAGATAAGAAGTTCAACTGCCTGTCCCAAAGCGGTGGTCTTGTCGAACAACGCTCCGGGCAATTCGATTCCGAACATGCCTAAACCTCACCAAATCTTGTTGAATCTAATAATACAACAGAAAATAGCAATAATCGAATAAGGGTGTATAATCAGTGCGATTTTATATTAGAAAGAAGGAAATCTTATGAAAAATAAGATTATTGCAGCCGCACTTTCTGCCGTTATCTCATTAGGTCTTATGGCAGGATGTGCTCAGAAGAAGGACGACACAGTCGTCAGAGTCGGTTCTCTTAAAGGACCCACAACCATCGGTATCGTAAACCTCATGGACAAAGCATCCAAGGGTGAATCAGAGGGCAAGTATGATTTCACGATGGCAGCAGCTCCTGACGAGATCACAGCAAAGGTCGTATCCGGTGATATCGATATCGCTTTGGTCCCCGCTAACCTCGCTTCCGTCCTTTACAACAAGACAGAAGGCGGAGTCACCGCTATCGACATCAACACTTTGGGCGTTCTTTACTGTGTAACAGGCGACAGCTCCATCACATCCGTCAAGAGCCTTGCAGGAAAGAAAGTCATTACAACAGGTCAGGGTGCTACACCTGAATATTCACTCAGATACCTTCTCGAGCAGAACGGTATAACCGACTGCGAGATCGAGTTCAAGTCAGAGGCAACCGAGGTTGCAGCAGTACTTACTGAAGATCCTACACAGATCGCCGTACTCCCCCAGCCTTTCGCAACTGTGGCGTGCGCCCAGAACGAAGCCGTATCTGTCACATTCTCCCTTGAGGAAGAGTGGCAGCTCGCAACAAACGGTCTCGGAATGGTAACAGGCGTTACTATCGTAAGAAACGACTTCCTTAAAGAGCACCCTGAAGCAGTTAAGACATTCATCAAAGAGCATGAAGCAAGTGTCAATGCCGCAAACTCAGATCTTGATACCACAGCTGCCCTCGTCGTAGCTCAGGAGATCATCGGCAAGGAACCCATCGCAAAGAAAGCTATCCCCCAGTGCAACGTCGTATGCATAACAGGCGACAGCCTTAAGAGCAACCTCTCCGCTTATCTTGAAGTCCTCTACAACAGCGATCCCAAGTCAGTCGGCGGAAAGCTTCCGGGAGATGAATTCTACTTTAAAGGCTGATAAATGAAGAACAGGTTCATCAGGACATCCTTGATCGTTTTGATCTGGCTCGTGATATGGCAGGTATTATCCCTTGTGGTAAACAACAGCGTCCTGCTCTCGGGCCCGGTCGATACGGTCAGGGCCCTGATCGAACTCGGTTCTTCTACATCCTTTTATATCTCCGTCGGAATTACGGTCGTCAAGGTCTTACTGGGCTTTCTCACCGGAATGATCTTAGGCTCGGCACTTTCGGTCTTATCATACAAGGTCAGGATCGTAAGGGAATTTCTGTCGCCGTTCGTATCGGTAATTAAATCAATTCCCATCGTGAGCTTCATCATCATTGCCCTTATCTGGGCCGGAAGCTCAAATGTCACGATAATCGTATCGTCTGTTATCTCTTTCCCCATCTTCTATAAGAACCTTCTTGAAGGCCTTCAGGTAATTGATCCCAAGATGACAGAACTTGCAAAAGTCTATCAGATGAAGACCTGCAAAAAGATCCGTTATATCTATCTTCCTTCACTTTCATCACAGATAAAAAGCGCGGTTTCACTTGCCATCGGAATGGCATTCAGAGGCGGCATAACGGCAGAAGTCGTCGGCCAGCCTTTGAGATCCATCGGCAACGGACTTTACAGATCAAAGATAAATCTTGCGACATCCGAGATGCTCGCCTGGACCCTGGTCGCCGTGTTGTCCGCTTTTCTCATTGAAAGACTTATCTCGTTTATCGTAAAGAAGGTGCTCAAATGATCGAACTTAAGAATGTCTCCAAATCATTTGATGATAAAAAAGTGCTGGATTCATTCAGCGCGGTTTTCGACAGTGGTGAATATCTTCTGAAAGGTCCTTCCGGCATCGGCAAGACAACTTGTCTCCGCCTTATACTGGGGCTTATCGAACCTGACGAAGGTGAAGTGATCCTCGCTGACGGAACACGCTTTGCAGTGTGCTTTCAGGAAGACAGGCTTTTCGAAAAAGAGTCTTTGCTGACAAATATTCTCGCAGTTAATGATAACGTCTCAGAAGAAGACGCGGAAAAAGCGCTCCTTGAACTTCTCCCTGCTGATTCGCTTGATAAAAAGGCCGGTGAACTGTCCGGCGGCATGAAGCGCCGTCTTGCAGTAATCCGGGCAATGCTTCACGATTCGGACTGCGTGATCCTGGATGAGCCTTTCACAGGCCTTGATGACGAAGCGCGCACGAAAACGATCACCTTCATAAAAGAACATTTAAACGGCCGTCTTCTTATCCTGACAAGCCACGACGAAAGAGGCCTGGAAGACTTCTCCGTTATCAGTATCGATTAAACGAGTTTATCCGTGTCCGTTGCGTAGCACCATCTGCCGCCCGTGAGATTTCCGAAGAAATACTTCATCGAAGCAGACTCGCACATTATCATCAGTTTTCCGTCAACGAATATTATCTCCTCTGCCATCGGCGGAGCATCGAATGAACAGACCTGTGTGGAACTGTCAAAAGCATAGACAGGCACAACAATGTCTGCGTCTGCCCTTCCTGAATATATTTTCATTTTAAATGTCACGGGCATACTGCCGGAAATGTCATAACATCTGACCGTTGACTTGGCAGTACCGTAAGACTGGGATATCCAGATCTTCCCGTCCTTTACCGTCATGCCCTGGACGAGCCCCGGAATCGAATACATCTCACAGGGTATCTCCGTGATTCCGAAAGACGATCCCTCGCCATTGCCGAACTTATACGCCATGGCTATCGCACGATTCTCCTCACCTGAATCTGTCGTGACCCAGTGCGATTCGTCTGTCATGTAATTCGGATCCCTGTAAAACTCGCCGACGATCATGCGGTCTTCCGCAAAGCAGATCCATGCGACATTGATCTTGCAGTCTGCATAAACAGTCTTGAATTCGCCAAGTTTCTTAACGACATCACCGCTCTTTGCGGAAAGAACATCGCTTAACTTATATACATTGATCTTCGCATCTTCATCGCCTGCCACGAAAAGATATTCACCGTGTGCGGCAAGACCGCCCGCATGGGGCTTGATCGCATTGCCTTCTTCATCTCCCATGATGATGTAACCGTTATCTTTTCCGCTCCTGCCGTCAACTCTGTAAACGCGTGAAGGCGAGCCGTCCTTCTGATAACCGCACACAAGATAAGTATCAGCATCTTCAATATAATCGAGACCCTGAGGCACCATGTTGTCCATGAGTCCCGGAATCACGAAGGCCTTCTCAGATGCCTTGTAATAGTCACTTACCGGCGCCCTGAAATATATCCTCGCGCCAACCAGGACCAGTGCAACAAGAATGAGAAGGGTCAGCAGTATTCCTCTGATAACCTTCTTTCCCCTGGACCTCTTTTTATTTCCTTTTGCCATATATCCGGTAAGTCTCCCTGATGTTTACTAAAACCTATTGTATCACGAGTAGAGAAGATGCCTCAAAAACCGGCGTTGTATAATTGTTTGCCCCAAAAAAGGCCAACAATTGCATAAATCAGCGTTTTTGTGCAATTGTCGCCGTAAAAATCGGCCAACAATTGCACACGCATTCTTTTTATAATAAAGGTATCAGTACCAGTCCTTGTGCCTTTTGATGTAGATGACCTTCATGATCTGTGCAAATACCATGTAAACCACCATGAGGATCGCAAGCCAGAGCATGTAGCTTAAAGGCATCGTGGGCAGATCGAACAGTGTTGATACACCTGTAAAGCCGATGATCAGCGTAACAGCAATTACCGCAAGTGTTGAGAGCGTCAGCTGCACTGATGCCCTGTCGTTGATAAACGGAAGCTTCGGCGTTCTGATCGTGTGGATTACCATCGTCTGTGAGATAACACCGAACATAAACCATCCGCACTGGAAGTATCCTGCAAGTTCAGGCTTGTTGTATCCGAATACGAACCACAGTACGAGGAAGCACAATACGTCAAGAACGGTACTTAAAAGACCGAATGATACCATGAATCCTTTTATGCCGCCGAGATCCCACTTTTTGGGCTTCTCGATGTACTTGGATTCGACGTGGTCGAAAGGCATACCGAGCTGGGCAAAGTCATTCAGAAGGTTCTGAACGAGGATATGAACAGGCAGCATCGGAAGGAACGGCAAGAAGATACTTGCGATAAGTACCGAGAACATGTTGCCGAAGTTACCGCTGACAGACATCTTGAGATACTTGGACATGTTCGCAAATGTGGAACGTCCTTCAACAACGCCTTCGTCAAGCACGTTGAGATCCTTTTCGAGAAGGATGATATCGGCAACCTCTTTTGCGATATCAACAGCATTATCAACAGAGATACCGATGTCAGCCTGCTTTAAAGGCAAACTGTCGTTGATACCGTCACCCATGTATCCTACGATGTGGCCGTTGGCCTGGAACATCTTAACGACACGCTGCTTCTGGTAAGGTGAGAGCTTGGAGAAAATGTCGCACTTCTCGCATGCTGCCTTGAGCTCATCGTCAGTCATTGCCTCGATCTTGGCGCCTGTAAGAGACATTTCGGTTGAGAATCCGAGTCTTCCGCAGATGTTGATCGCAACGCCTTCGGAGTCACCTGTAAGAACTATCGTGCGTACACCATTCTTTCTCAGCGCGTTAACAGCCGTAGCTGCAGACTCCTTCGGCGGATCAAGGAAGCCGACAAATCCGATGAGGACCATGTCGCTCTCGTCTTCAACACCGAAAACATCTACGCCGTGAACATTATTCTTCTGGGCAACTGCGATAACTCTGATACCTTCAAGGTTGTTATCGTCAGCAAGCTTTTTCGCATTGGTCTTGAGATCTTCTGTAATGTCTTTGACCTCGCCGTCGATCTCGATATATGAACAGATCGATAAGATCTCTTCGACCGCACCCTTAGTGATGAGCTGACGCTTGCCGTTCTTATCCTTTAACACAACGCTCATTCTGCGGCGCGAAAAGTCGAACGGGATCTC
>Ga0326512_10002759_pt1 | contig 12994 bp, 11 predicted proteins | sample 1_2617_0518_D_FD_203652 | JGI IMG/M metagenome (GOLD analysis project Ga0326512, IMG submission 203652) | Bovine rumen microbial communities from UC Davis, California, United States - 1_2617_0518 | ecosystem: Host-associated > Mammals > Digestive system > Stomach > Rumen | place: USA... | reverse complement strand
GACAGGACAGGATGTATCATTCGGACCGACTGGGCTTCCACAAGATAAACAGACTTTCATACATATAACTATAGCATGGAGAATAACTTATTGACAATAGAATAAAAACAGAAGAAAATAAGATATCATTGTTGAAAAGGATTATATATGACAATTAATGAGACAGAAAATGACAGCATGTCTAAAACACTGGTAGTTACTGGTCGTCTGGATACAACAACATCACCTCTTCTTGAAAAAAGAATAAAGGAAATATTACCCGGCATTCTGGAGCTGGTTTTGGATTTGTCTGGAGTAGAATATCTTTCTTCAGCAGGTCTGCGTGTTATTCTTTCAACACAGAAAATGTCTGTAAAAGGCAAGCGCTTTTTAATAAAGAGACCGAGTAATTTTTGTATGCAGGTTTTTGATGCAACCGGTATGACAGGTCTTCTGTCTATTGTCCGGTAACATCAGTCAATAATTTTTGTCAAAGTAAGAGTATTCTTTCCGTCTACATGGGCATAAGTAACTTTGTCCATGTATTTTTTTGTCAGAAAGATACCCCAGCCGCCAATACCGCGTTCTTCAATGGCAGCAGTTGGATCCGGGTCTGGACGGGCGAGAGGGTCAAAGTGAACGCCAGAATCCTTAAAGACAATGATGAGCTGATTCTGATTATTTTCATTCTTTTCTACAGAACATAAGATTTCAACTTCTCCGGTATCTGGTGCATAAGCGTAGTGGGCGATGTTTACGAAAATTTCTTCTACAGCCAAATCAAGTTGAAAATCAAATGTAGGCGGATAGTCAAATCCTTCAAGTTGAGAATGTATGAATTGATTAATAATATCGAGATTAGTATCTACTGCCTGAATCACAAGGTTTGCCATAAATTGCTCCGTTATTTATAGATAAAATCCAGCATAGTAATATCATCAAACTGATCTGCATTACCTGTAAATAAATCAATATCCTCTCTTATTGATTTTACAGTGTCTTTTGCATTCAAGGCAAGTGTTTTTTTTGCACTTTCTAACAATCGGGCCTCAGAAAAAAGTTCATTTTCAGTATTTGTGGCTTCAGTTACTCCGTCCGTGTAGATTAAGAGACGGTCACCATGGCGGAGGGTGACAGTATGTTCATCATAGCTGGTATTTTCTATAGCACCAAGCATGAGGTTTGCTTTTGTTTCCAGATATTTGAATTGACCGTCAGCATAGAGGATTGCATGGGGATGGGCAGAATTGGCAAAGCGGAGTTCTCCCGTGCTGAGGGTGAGGATTCCCAGCCAGCAGGTGACAAACATGGAGGAAGCATTGTTTTCGCACAACTGATTGTTTGTGGTCCGGAGAATTTCTGACGGGGAAAGATGCTGAACGCCATGAGATGTAAGCAGGGTTTTTGTAATAACCATGAAAAGGGCTGCGGGAACGCCTTTGCCGGAGACATCGCCTACAGAAAGCAAAAGGTGGTCATCATCAATCATAAAATAATCGTACAAATCGCCACCGACCTCTTTTGCCGGTTCCATGCTTGCAAAGAGATCAAAATCATTACGATCCGGGTATGCAGGATAATCGGTGGGAAGCATATTTGCCTGAATTTCGGTGGCAACATTGAGCTCCGTGCTGATACGCTGATTTTCTGCAGTCATGGTGGTGAGTTCGTTAATGTAATTGGTCATGTCTATGCTCATTTTTTCGACAGACCGGGCCAGAATGCCAAATTCATCTTTGTTGCGGACTTTTTTTAATGCGCCGGTAAGGGTACCGCCATGTTCTGCAAAGTGTGATGTTTCAAAAGTGATGAAATGCAGAGGGCGGAGAATGTTAAAGATAATCATAAAAATGTAGATTACTACGATGACAAGTGTTATGACGATGGATGTTATAAATGTAGCCCGCAGATAACGCTGACGGAGGAAAATAGGCTCGGTCATAGTTTTTTTGACAAAGAGGGCGGCAACTACTTCACCATTGGAATTTTTTACGGGAACGCCACTCAAAACATAGGGACCGGACTCGTCATCGTCAATATATTCTGAATGGTTTATGCCCAGGCCGACAACGAGCATCAGTTTATCGTGAATGGATTCTTTACCGAAGAGTGATTTTGTTTCTCTTGAGCCCAGGGGATGCGGGGTAGCGGTAAAATTGACGGCCGTGTTTGCAGTTTCAAAAATGTAGATATAGGAATTGTACTCTTCATTTTCCGGGATGATAACGGAAATAGACTCCAAGTAGCCAACATCAGTAATGTAGCGGAGTTTTTCATTTGTGGCTTTCCATTCTTCGTCGGCGTGATGGGTCTGGGCGTATTCGGAAATTTTATCCGGATTGATATATGAAAGTGCAGTATAGGCAAACTGGTTTGAAAACTTTGTATATTCGGTATCAGAAAGATTTTTGAATTCAGTATATCCGATGAAACCGATTGCACAGGCAACAAGTGCACAAAAGAGAATGACATAAGCGGGCATACGGAAAGAAATGCTCTTAAAGAAATTAAATTTTTTCATACATTCAGTATATAATGGAAATAGGGAAAATAAAACCCCCGCGCATGAACGTGCATGACGGACATGGCGGGGGAAGATGCAAAGGCCTTGCGGTCTTCAGGAACTGAATGCTTACGCTTTAGAAGAAAGGCTGTCCTGTACGCATTTTATTTCGTCTTTGACTTCGTAGCCTGCCCATTCACTGTTGATAATGGTGATGGCACGTTCTACGGTAGCGTGAAATGCGGTCATGCCGTGTAGTGTAATAACATTGTTACGGACAAGAACCCACAGTTCATCAATGCGTAAATTGTGCTCAAAAACCAACTTGTTTGTAATTTTTTGCGCCAAGATAAGTTCCCCAATACGCTGTTCACCCAGTATTTCCACCTCATCAGAGATATTGTTCTTGATGCCGGCCACAATCATTTCCGCAACCATATCAGGATTGAGGGAGGCGGTGTTGACTGTGGCATGAATGAGCGAATGGTCGTTCAAATCATAGTGAAAGCAACTTTTATAGAATGCCCGCTGCCGTTTGTCGGATTCAATGAGCATTTTGAGTGCCACCTTGTCGGAATCAGTGTTTACCAACGATTTGATGTGTTCCAAACGTTTTTCCTGTGTGGAAACAAAACGTATGGTGAGGTGATTCGGCATGTCACGCAAAAAGAGGAATGCCCCGCGCCCCATGATAACGCAATTATTCTGCTGAGCCATTTCTAGGATGACCATGCTCAGATAGTTCAGATACTGATCACGCAACTTGGAAAATCGGTCGAAGAAATTGGGCTTGCGTTCATCGTATTTTTTTAGTTCCTCTTTGGTAAAACCTTTTTCGATGATGCGCTGCTCAATTTCTTTGCGGCTATAAAATGTGTACCCCAAGCGGCGGGCAATGAGCATTCCGATTTCATCACCCATGGAGCCTGACTGTCTTGTAAGTGTGATGATAGCCATGTTTATACTTCCTCCGCTTTGCTTACAAAGCAGGCAATTCCTTCCGTCCTGTACTTGTCGCGCAGTTTCCAGACGATGTCTTTAATCTTTTCGCAGTCGCTTTCGTTACAGTAAATGATGAACATAACATTGAGCTGCGGCCAGATGGCGTCGCCCAGACAAGGGTTTGAGTAACCCGCGCCCATAACGGCGGCCAGTTTGGTATAGCGTGCCGCAACTTTTGCTTCGTCAAATTCCTGGCGGAAATCTTCTTCCAGTGCCTGCGTACAGATAATATCTACACGGCAAACACTGCCTGCCGGAGCAAAACGCTCATCATCTTTTTTGCTTTTAATTGGCGCGGGAGTAAAATCAACACGCTCTTTCTTTGTATCTTTAGCCATAGTTATTTTTCCTCCGTTGCATTTTCTTGTGCTTGAGCCGTTTCTGCTGCCTGGGCTTTTGCCTTTGCTTCTGCTTCAGCCTGAGCTTTTGCGGCATGTTCTGCGGCAAGGGCTTCTTCCTGAGCCTTAGCCTGTTTTGCCTTTTCTTCAGCGGCTGCCTGTTCTTTTGCAGTTTCATTGGCGGCTTCCTGTGCGGCTGCCAGCTGTGCGGCCAGTTTACCTGCCTTGATGCGCTGTTTTTCAGCCTTTGCGGCCAGTTTTGCGGCACGACGCTGTTCTCTTGCACTCATCGAGTTGTCGGAAATCAGTCCGTCACTTGCAATACCCTGGCGTGCGGCTTTTTTTGCTGCCTTCTTTAGACGACGAGCGTTAAAGATGTAGTATACCGTAGGCATGAGGAAGAGGGTCATCAATGAACCGAATGTCATACCACCAAAGACCGTAAGAGAAATAGGCTGCATTGACTGAGAACCTTCTCCGGGGAAGAATGCCATAGGAGCAAGAGAAATAACTGTGGTCAATGTAGACATCAAAATCGGGCGCAGACGGTTACGTGCTGCCTCAACACAGGCTTCTTCCAGACCAAGACCACGCTTGCGGAGAAGGTTGGTGTAGTCAACAAGAACGATACCGTTATTAACGATAGTACCAACTAGAACGAGCATACCCATAATTGTAATCAGGTTCAGCTGGTTGCCGGAAAGTCCGTAAATTATCATAACGCCGATGAATGACAAAGGAATCGTAAAGATAACGATGAATGGATCCAGCAGGGATTCAAACTGACTTGCCATGACGACGAAAACCAGAATAGCGGCAATCAGAATGATCAGGCCGAAGTTTGCGGCAGCTTCCATCATATCTGCATAGTCACCGCTGAATGAAATCGTTACATTTTCATCCTTGGGGATATTGTCGTCTATCAGCTGTTTGAGACCAGACTGAACTTTATCCAGTGAAAGACCGGAAACAGGTTTACCAGTTACATGGATAATACGTGCCTGATTTTCGCGGTAAATCGTAACAGGAGCAGTAGACTGGATGTAGTGGGCAAAGCTGGAAAGAGGAATGCGCTGTCCCTGTGAATTGACCACAGAAATTTCGTCCAAATCTGCCAGTTTTGACTTGTCTTTTTCCGGCAGGCGAACGATAACATCAATGTCCTTACCGTTCTTTGTCAGGCGGCTTGCTGTAGAACCGTTGATTGCACCCTTAATGTCGGCTTCAACACCATGGATGTTCAAACCAAACTGATACATGCGGTCGCGGTCGAAGATGATTTCTGCCTGGGGCAAACCGTCTTCCTGATCGCTCGTAACTTCTGTAACAAGGTCTGTAGCCTTTTCTTTGAGCAGTTCTGTAATCTGTGCTGCAGTTGTGCGGACCAGATTCAGGTCATCACTCTTGATGTCGATACTCATACCGCTGGAGCTGGAAGCACTGTTCATGTTTGTACCGAATTTGAGCGTTGCACCCGGGAAGAGGTTAAAGTAACGGCGCAGTTTGTCTTTTGCGCTCTTTTCATTGTCCCATCCCTTCTGACGTTCTTTTTCTGCATACAGCATGAAGGTAACAGAACCGGTGTTTGTTTCTGAGCTTGCACTCATCATTGAAGTACCGCCAACAGTGACAGAGGTGTATTTTACGCCTTTCAAATCCTGCAGAGCCATATTTTCAAATTCGCGCAGGGTGTCTTCCGTGACTTCAAGGCGGGTACCCTTTGCCAGTTCCATGTTTACCTGAACGGAGTTAGCCGCACTTTCCGGCATGAAGACAAAGCCTACAAGCTTAACGGCTGCGATGGAAAGGAAGAAGAGAATGACCAGAACACCGATGCTCAGTTTGCGGTGATGCAGAACCCAGGAAACGCCCTTTGCATAGGTGTTTTCCATGTTGAAGAAGAAACGGTTGAATGCACGGTTTACTTTATCGCCAGTGCTGTCACCAGAGTCGTCAATTTTGTCGATGCGGAGGTATTTTGAAGTCAAAACCGGCACCAGACAGATTGCAACAAAGAGAGAACACATAAGTGAGAAGATAATCGTGTATGCAAGGTCGTGGAACATCTGTCCCATAATGCCAAGCTTAGACTGGAACATCAGCATCGGAAGGAAGATACATACTGAAGTAAGAGTGGACGATGTGATGGACATAGCCATTTCCTGTGAACCGAGGATAGCGGCTACTTTTGGCTTAGCATCGCGCTGGCGGTAAGAATAGATATTTTCCAGAACAACGATGGAGTTATCAACTAGCATACCTATACCCAGCAGGAGGCCGACCATTGAGATTGAGTTAATTGTGATTCCCTTAAAGTACATCAGGAAGAGGGTAATCAGAACGGAAATCGGAATTGCAAGACCTACAATAATTGTACTCTTGAGTGAGCGCAGGAAGATGAAAAGGACTGCAATAGCCAGCAAAGCACCCTGAATAACAGATGAAACAACTTCCATAATTGTCTGTTCAATGATGTCCGTTGTGTTGTAGGTTTCGGTCAGACCGACATCAGTTGGCAATTCAGCCTTAAGGGTTACCAGAGCCTTGCGCACATTTTTTGCTGCACTAACGGAGTTCTTTCCACTCTGCTTCTGAATCATCAGCATAACGGAGGGATTTCCGTCCAGATAAGCCAGCGTGCTTTCATCCTTGTAGCCTTCATAAACATCGGCAATATCACGCAGACGGACAGTACGAACATCAGGTGCATTAAATCCGTCGCTGGCACTTACCTTGTATGAGATAACAGTGTTTTTCAGGTCATCAATATTCTGATACTTACCGTTTGCCTTAATCGTGTAGTTGATGTCACCGCTGGTAATGACACCGCCGGAAGACTGAATGTTCTGGGCACCAATCATCTGCACAACAGAAGAGATGGAAAGTCCGTAAGCTTCCAGACGGTCGCGGGGAATTTCAACATTGATAGATTTTTCGCGTCCACCGATAACATTTGCAGATGCAACACCGTCCAGCTGTTCAAGACGCGGCTGAATAACATCTTCTGCAAACTGGCGCAACTCTTCCGGTGTACGGCTTCCCTGAACTGCCAGCATCATAATCGGCATCATGGAAGGATCCATGCGGATTGTAATAGGGCTGTCCGCATCTTCCGGCAAATATCGCCGCACCATATCTATTTTGTCTCGTATATCGTTGGCCGCCGCGTCTAGATTCGTGCCAAATTCAAACTGCAGGATGACCAGCGATACGCCCGACTGTGAACGTGACTGCATTTTTTTAAGACCGCTCAAACCAGAAAGCGAACTTTCCAATGTGCGCGTCAAACTCTGTTCAATTTCCTCAGGACCTGCGTTTCCGTAGGTGGTATATACAATCATGTAGGGCAAGTCCATATCCGGGTACATATCAACCGGAAGACTTTTTGTACAATAGATGCCCAGACCAATCAACACCAAGAAGATAAGCAATGTTGTGGTGGGCTTATTAACACATCTCTCTGACAGTGTCATAGCTTCTCCTTAATCACGCCCAATCTATTTACTTGCGTCTGTTGTAGAAATAATGTTTACCTGGGCGCCATCATTCAAAAGAGACTGACCTTTGATGATGATTTCATCGCCTGCAGAAAGCCCCTCTGTGATTTCAGTTTTGTTATCAACAGAGATACCTACTTTTACAGACTGCAAACGTACAGAGGCATTCTTTTTGCCTTCCTTGTGATTTGCTACTACGAATACATAGGGCTTGCCGTCACGCATAACGATTGCCGCATTCGGAATGACGATTGCATCTTTTACGCTGTCAGTAACCAGTTGTACGCGGGAGTACATACCCACTTTAATGCGGCTGTCCGGCGGAACGATGCGCAGTTTGATTGCCATGGTACGGGTAGAAGTGTCCAGAACCGGGCTGACTTCAAAAACCTTTGCATTAAAATCTACACCGGGATACGCGTCAAAAGTAACAAGAGCCGTCTGACCCTGCTTGATGCGGCTGATAAAGCGTTCCGCTACATTCACCTTGATTTGCAGTTCATCGGTCTGGGCAATGCGGGCAATAGTGACTGCCTGGCTAACAGTTGCGCCAATTGTCGGCGGAATGGAAGTAATGCGTCCTGCAATTGGAGCGCGAACCGGGCTTTCGCTGTAGTTCATACCGGGACGGCTTGCGTCTACATAGGCAAGAACCTGATTTTTTGTAACACGATCACCAACATTTACCAGAATGCGGGAAATTTTTCCTGCCTGGTCAGGCATTACATTGACTGCAGAAACAGAATCTACGTCTCCGCCAAATTCCAGATATTCATCCAGATTGCCCTGTGTTGTTTTGTATGAACTGACAGCGTAAATAATTTCCGCCTCATCCATTGTCTTTGAGTCAGCCCCGCCTTTTTTACAGCCAACTGCTGTCAGAAGACTTGCTGCTGATAAAACGGCTATAGCCGCTCTTGTTATTTTTTTCATAGGTATTCCCCCTTATTTCCTTAGTTAGTGCTTATTTTTGCTGCATTTTCAGCCGGAGCTCCTGCATTTGCGGGGCGTGAAAGGCCGACATTCAGTGCTTTTTCCAAATCCATGAGCGCAGAAATATAGTTGAACTTCTGGCTCAGTTGACCGAGTTTTGCCTGGTTGAGCTGGGCTTCACGATCGCGCAAATCCAGCAATTCAATGGTACCATTGCGATACTGGCGGGCAGACATGTCGTATGAGCGCTGTGCCAGTGTAACGTTGCGGCCCATGGCAACAATCTGTTCGCGAGCCTGATTAAGTGTATCTACCGTCTGGCGAACTTCAACTTTCTGGTTTTCAAGCAGAGTTTCCAGAGCAATTTCCAGTTTTGCAATATTAGCCCGGATATCCGCAGCAGACTGGCGGTTCTTAGACCAGGGAAGCATATTGGTGATGTTCCATGCAAGGGTAAAACTTAAAGCACCTTTGTCTGTCCAGTTGCTGCCCGTTCCCCATTTGTCAAAGTCCAATGCATAGGGAGCAAGTGTTGGCTGCCATGCGTAACTAATAACCAGTGCCGGAGTCCAAGTAGACAAATTGTTGGCACTCAGTTGAATTTTCAGCAGGTCAAGGTTGCTTCTTATTGCCTGAATATCCAGGTTATTTCCGCCGTAGCGGGCAAGCAGGTCTTCTGTATTTGCGTCGATGTAGGTCGGCTCAATTGAACCCACCAGTTCCAGTTTTGTACCTACGGGATAGCCCATCAAAAATGCAAAAGTGTCCAGCGTCTGTTCCAGTTCCAGTTCAGCCGTTTCTACTTCCGGAATTTCATTCTGGTAGGTAACCTGTGCGCTCAGCATGGAGATTTCCGGCACCAGACCGTTATGATAGTTTGTTTCCGCCTGTACAGCGCGCTGACGGGCATTTTCCAGGGAAGTCTTTTGAATTTTCAGGCTTTCCTGTTGCAAAAGAAGTGCATAGAACAATTTGCGAATCTGTGTGCTTACTTCGCGCTGACTCTGTTCCCAGCTGATTTTTCCGCCTTCATAGTTTGCCTTTGCCGCACGGATGCCCTGAATCATTGCCAAACTGAGGTTCCAGCTGACACCTATCTTGCCCACAGCCGCCCAGTGCAAGCTTTCATTTTTTTCCATGCCAGCGGCTTTTGCGGCGGCCTCTCCATTTGCGTATGCAGCCCATCCATTACCGCCAGTCGCACCCGTTGCAATTGCCGCACCCATGCCAGCCCCAGATACAATGGAACTCCATGTTGAATCAGCATTCGTGGTCCTGTTCATCGTTCCAGAAACAGTCAAATCAGGAAGCAGTACATTCCAGCCGTACTTTGACGCACGCCTTTTCATCTCCAAATCAATCTGTGCGCTTTTGAGCGTGCGGCTATGCTCTTGGGCATAGGCAACCGCCTGCTCTACAGTCAGCGTCACCTTTTCGTTTTTCTGTTCACTGTTTTGCGAAGTTTTTTCCTGCGCAAACAGCGGTGCGAGCAATGCTACACAAAGCGCACCAGCCAAAAATCGTTTCATAAAAACTCCTTATAAACACCGCATTTGCGGATTATGTAATCCCGCATCAGCGGTCCTGCATTATTCTTTTGGCTCTATGCCATTTTGTACAAAATCAAACATGTGCTTGAGGGCTTCAAGCAATGCTTCCGGCTGTAAATTCCGCTCCGCACACTGCATGACAAGCGAAATCGGCAGGCAGGAAATCCAGCCCAGCAATTCCATGGGCGTAAGGGTCATGCCAAAATCCGGCCTCGGCAGGGGATTAGGCAGCCTGTTAATCCACATATCCGCACCTTCCATGTCGCAGAAAAGGTGGTCATCTGCACTGTTCATCAAAAGCCATCCGCAGATAGGAATGATTGACGCGCGCAGTGAAAAAAATGAAAATTCCGTCCGCATCAGAATGTAAAGGTATTCCGTAAGATTCTGCGCTTCAACAGTATTTTCTTTTATGATTGTGTCCAGCAAAGCCAGTTCTTTTGCAATAAGCGAGCGAATCATTTCACTTTTGTTGTCAAAATATTCGTACAGACTGCTTTTTGCCATACCCAGCTCGTCGGCAATGCGTTCTACTGTTACACCAGTCATCTTGTACTTTTTGATGACCGACGCAAAGGCCGTAAAAAAGCGGTTTTCATCTGGGAGCAGGTCATCGTCAATCGTGCACAGGGCATCCAGTTCTGCAATCCGTGCATCGGTCATTGGCAGAGGGTAAATAAGGTCATTCTTTTCGGTCGTTCCTGCAAAACCGTGGGCTAAAAATGTAACCAGCTTGTGGGCAAATTCTTCTACCGGCTGAGGCTGGCATCCCTCTGCAATGTGCTTTTCGCGTCCCTTGATAAAAGTAAAAATTGTTACTCCGCAGTAAATTGTCTGAACATAACGGTTAAAATCTTTTATGACTAATTCTTTAGAAGCGTCCTGCTGAAACTGAAAGCCTGCCAGCACCTGAATGCCACGCTTTTCCAGTTCCTCAGTCAGCAGAAATTCAAAGTTTTTTACAGAGGCCAGGCATCCCATCATATAGTTTACGTAATAGGAATTTTCCGTAAAAAACTGCACAACATTTGCCACAGCGTCCACAGGAATTCTCTTCATATTGCAGACATCCTGAACATCCCGCAGGCAGCCGGCAAGTGCTTCAATAAATCGTTCCCGCATTGCCGCCAGTACAGCATCCTTGTCCTTAAAGTGGCGGTAAATTGCCGGCTTAGAAATGCCAACCTTTGCGGCCAGTTCGCTCATGGAAAAAACAGAAAAACGCGGTTCCTTGCAGAATGAAAATGCCGCATCCAAAATGAGTTCTTTTGTTGTCTTTTCCGAATGATTTCTTCCAGCCATATGTGTTACCGAACAGTCGGTAACAATAATCTACCGAACAAGCGGTAACTTGTCAACTGAATTCGCAGGAATTTAATCTAAATTTAAAACAAAAAAAGGCTGCCCTCATGGACAGCCTTTTGCATACCGTTTATCAGACCTTAGAATGTCCAAGCAAATCCGAGAGAGGGAGTAATGGTATATGTTGACTTAAGGTCGAAGTTTACATCTGTTGTGGTTTTGTTGCCTGTTTTAGTTTCTATTGAGTAGTAAATTTTTCCAAAAGGAGCAAAACCAACATTCAGGTTAAAGTACATGCCGAATTTCTGAGAAAAATGTACCAGTGCCGTCAAATCACCGCCGATGTTAAAATATAAAGATGTGGCTGTTGTATTTGTCGTTGTGCCTAAAGCAGAATCTTCACGCGGGAAAATTGTTTCCTGCAGACCGATACCAGCGGTAAGGGCCAGCAAGAATTTTTCTGAACGGATGAATGAGTAACCTGCGCCCAGATGCTCTTTTAAATTTACACCAATACCGTTTTCATCGCCCCAAAATTTTTTATCCATAACGGTTCCAACACCAACGTCAAGAGAGCCGCGTACGGTAAAACCGTTTTCATGGTAGCCAAGATACAACCCCTGAAGGTCATAAGATACCTGTGGTCCCAAATTATCTGAATTTAACACATCCCTTTGAAATCCGTTAATCGGCACAGCAAAGCCAACGCCAACATTGTTTGTCCATGTTTTTGCAAACAAGCCTGTTGCCAGCAAAGCGATAGCCAGAACGCCAATAATTTTTTTCATTCCATAAACTCCTTATACACAATTGTGTATCTCTGTAAATGCATTAATCTGTCACACAAGAGACAGACTCATCTAATGATACTATGAATTTTCATTTTGTCAATTGGAATTTACCTGTTTTAATAACAGGATAAAGTCTTTTCATGTAGTCTTGAAAATATTTATTTTTTTCAGCGTCAAAATTTGAATGAATAACCGTGCCATCATTTGAAAGTAAAATTGATTCTGCTGTCTTGCAGTCTTCAAAGCAGATGTCATTTTCTGTATAGGTAATAAGAATGCCGTCTTTTTCACAAAACTCTTTTCGCATGTTCATACCTCCTATTATTTTTCTATTGTATCACAAATTTTCTAAAAAGGCTTTATATTCCGAGGGATTTTCTTATTGTAGCAGAAGAAGCAGGCTGCTCTGTACTTTCAGCCGAGAGAATTCGACAAAAAAAAACCACGCGAAGTGATTTTCGCGTGGTTTTTGCGTTAGGGATTGGAGCACCTGCGCAGCAGTACCAGAGCAAGCGGGGCTTGCGGCGGTATGAAGCGAAAGCGGTTCTCGCAACGAGCACGAATGTGCGAAGTTTCAAGCGAGTGCGCAAAGCCCGACCGCCTGAAAGGCGGGAACGCCCTATTAGCTGGGCTGCTTTCCGATGTATGCCAGGATACCGCCATCAACGTAGAGGATGTGTCCGTTTACTGCGTTTGATGCGTCAGAAGCCAGGAATACTGCCGGTCCTGCCAGTTCTTCAGGATCCAGCCAGCGTCCTGCCGGTGTTTTTGCACAGATGAACTGATCGAAGGGATGGCGTGAACCATCGGGCTGCTTTTCGCGGAGCGGTGCTGTCTGGGGAGTAGCGATGTATCCCGGTCCAATACCGTTACACTGAATGTTCTGTCCGCCGTATTCTGAACAGATGTTGCGTGTGAGCATTTTGAGACCGCCCTTTGCTGCTGCATAAGCAGAAACAGTTTCGCGTCCCAGTTCAGACATCATAGAACAGATGTTGATGATTTTTCCGTGGCCCTTTGCAATCATGCCGGGAAGAACTGCCTTAGATACGATGAAAGGAGCGTTCAGGTCTACATCGATAACCTGGCGGAATTCTTC
>Ga0326512_10002757_pt1 | contig 12998 bp, 10 predicted proteins | sample 1_2617_0518_D_FD_203652 | JGI IMG/M metagenome (GOLD analysis project Ga0326512, IMG submission 203652) | Bovine rumen microbial communities from UC Davis, California, United States - 1_2617_0518 | ecosystem: Host-associated > Mammals > Digestive system > Stomach > Rumen | place: USA... | reverse complement strand
TCTGTTTTCAAATCATGTGGCAAAGATACGAAATAAATCTTAAGTTTTTCCATAATTTCAGAAGAAAAATGACTAAATGTTTTGTTTTCTGCTGAATTTGCCGTATCTTTGCGCTCAGAATGAAGATATTTACGAGCGCTCAGATACATGAGCTGGATAACTATACGATAGAGCATGAACCCGTCAAGTCGATTGACCTGATGGAGCGTGCAGCTAAGGCTTTGACCTACGCCATTGTGGAACGATGGCCGGGAGATGTTCCTGTCATTGTGTTCGCCGGACCGGGAAACAATGGCGGTGACGCTTTGGCCGTAGCCCGACTGCTGACAGAGCAGGGCTATCAGGTGCAGACGTTCCTTTTCAATATCTTTGGTCATCTGTCAGCTGATTGTACGGAGAACAAGAAGCGGCTGACAGACAATAAAAAATCACGAAGTCTGTTTACTGAAGTCACTCAGGAATTTGACCCACCGCAACTTGAGAAGGGCATGCTTGTTGTTGACGGACTGTTTGGCTCAGGACTGAACAAACCGTTGAATGGAGGTTTTGCCTCGTTGGTAAAATATATCAACGCTTCGGCGGCAGAGGTGGTGAGTATCGACATGCCGTCGGGACTGATGACCGAGGACAATACGTATAATGTGCGTGCAAACATCATCCGGGCAACGCTGACGCTGACGCTGGGACAGCAGAAACTGAGTATGCTCTTTGCTGAGAATCAGGTATTCATCGGCGAACTTCAAGTGCTGGATATCGGGTTAAGCAAGGAAGGCATAGAGAAGACAGACTCGCAGTACACGATATTGGAAGACAGCGACATCCGCCCGTTACTGCTTTCACGCGACCCTTTCGCTCACAAGGGAGCCATGGGGAATGCACTGGTTATTGCCGGCAGTTACGGTATGGCCGGAGCGGCTATTCTGGCCGTGGAAGCCTGCCTGCGGTCAGGAGCAGGCAAGGTGACGTGTCACTCGCCGCGGAAGAACGTAGCTGTCATGCAGACAGCCGTCCCCGAAGCAGTTCTCCAGATAGACCGCGAAGAGACAACGTTCGGGGATCCTGTTGATACGGAGGATTATCAGGCCGTGGGCATAGGCCCAGGACTGGGAACAGCTGAGCAGACGGCTATTGCCATCATTGCCCAGTTGCGGCGTACACAGTGCCCGTTGGTGGCCGATGCCGATGCCATCAATATTTTGGCAAACCACAGGGCATGGATGCAGCAGCTCCCCAAAGAAATCATTATGACGCCTCATCCCAAGGAGTTTGACCGTTTAGAGGGGCACTCGGCCGACAGCTATGAACGGTTGTCGAAGGCCCGTGACCTGGCTCAGCGACTGGGGGGATACATTATACTGAAAGGGCATCGCACGGCTCTGTGCTGTCCTGACGGACATGTCGTTTTCAATTCCACAGGCAACGCTGGCATGGCTACTGCTGGCAGCGGTGATGTCCTGACGGGCATATTGACAGGACTGCTGGCGCGAGGTTACAGCCGTCTGAACGCCTGCGTCGTGGGTATGTACCTGCATGGACTGGCAGGTGACATCGCCGCCCGTGAAATGGGTGAGGAGAGCCTTATCGCACGCGACATCATCCGTTGTCTGCCCAAGGCATTTAAGAAACTGAAAGATTAAAAACCATTTAAATATGAAACGTATTCTGACCATAGCCGCACTGGCATTGTTCACCTTTCACATCTTGCCCACATCTACTGCCCAGACGGTAGTTGATTTATATACTCCGGGAATAACTGCCGAGGGAAATTTCTACTGTCTGCCCAAGACGGTAGTCCGTATAGCAGTGAAGATAGAGAAGACGACCTATACACCGGGTGAATTTGCACCTTACGCCGAGCGGTTCCTGCGTTTGAAGGATGTCGGCATGGAGCCTTTGAATAGCTACCGCATCTTAGGCCTTAGTCAGACGGCAATGGGGGTGAGCGATTCTGAGAAAATCTATGCTATCAGGTTTAACCCCAAGTCGGCCGCTGTCAACGTGGCCAAAGCTGAGGACGGTGTCTTGCTGGCTATCAATGCTGAGCCGAGATATCAGTCGCAGCCTTCTACATTTGTGCCCGCACCGAAGCCTGTTGCCGTCAATCCCCGACAATTCCTGAACGAGGAAATCCTGGTTGCAGGCAGTACGGCGAAAATGGCACAATTGACAGCTCAGGAAATTTATGACATCCGCAGTAGCCGAAGTGAGCTGATAAAAGGGCAGGCAGATTACATGCCGAAGGACGGTGAGCAGATGAAGGTGATGCTCAGCCAGCTGGATCAGCAGGACAAGGCACTGACGAGCATGTTTGCAGGAACAACGGAGTGTGACACTGTCGAGCAGGTGTTCGTCATCGTTCCCGACAAAGAGCAAAAGCGTCAGGTGCTGTTCCGCTTCTCCAAGCGATTTGGATTAGTTGATGCCGACGATGTATGTGGTGAGCCTTACTCGTTCAGCGTGTTTAACCTGACCCAGCTGCCTCCTGTCAATGAGAAAGAGGCCAAGAAGAAAAAGAAGGCTGCCGGTGGTCTGTATTATAATGTGGCAGGCAAGATGCTTTTAACAATCTACAAGGGTAACGACGTGGTCAGCGAGGAGGAGTTCCCCGCCGGCCAGTTCGGTTATGTAGAGGTGTTGAGTCCCGACTTGTTCAATAAGCATTACGGTACGCGGCTTTGGCTGAACCCCATTACGGGTGGTATTGACAAACTGGAGGCCGAACAGTCGAAGTAAAGCCTTTTAGAAATCGAGTGGGCGGCCGCGATAGAACTGTATGAGGGCCTGCTGGTAGAGCAGTTCGTAGCGGGCCTGCACGCAGTCGGACTCGGCACGGAGGTAGGTGTTCTTGGCCTCGTTGAACTCAGTGATGGTGGCCTTGCCGTTCTCGTACTTGGCCTGCATCAAGGTAAAGGCGTCGTTAGAACTACGCACGGCCTCAGCCGACGACTGCTCCTTCTGCTGAGCGTTGAGCGTGTTGTAATAGACCTGCTGAATGTCCTTGTAGAGCGTTTTCTTTGTATTGTCGAGAGCCAACTGCTGGTTCTCCTGTTCGATACGTGCGTTACGGATGTTGTTGCGCGTCTGGAAGCGGTTGAAGATGGGAACACTGAGGTTCAGACCGATATACTGCGAGAAGTTGTTCTTCAACTGGGTACCGAAGGGGTCGGATGAGAACTTGCTGGTAGTATAATAGTTGCTACCCAAACCGCCGCTCAGCGAGAGGGTGGGCAGATAGCCGGCGCGTGCTATCTTTATGTTATACTCTGTGCCTTGCAGGCGAAGCTGTCCGGAGGCAATCTCGGGCTTGATGCCGAGAGCCTCAGCATAGATAGCATCGGGCGAGGGAAGTGAAGAGTGAAGATTGACAAGTAAGGCATCTGGACGGACAATGGCAAAACCATCGGGCGACGGCAGCTCGAGAAGCTGGGTGAGTGTGAGGACGGCGAGCCGCTGGTTGTTGTCGGCCTGGGTGGCCGTGAGGCGACTGCTGGCGAGGGTTGCCTGCTGCTGGGACAGCTGAGCACCGCTGGCCTTGCCGTTGTCAACCATTGCCTGAAGACGCACTACCTGCATAGAGTCGATGGCCACCTGTCGGCGGGCAACGTCGGCAATCTCCATGTTGTACAGAATCTGGACATAGGCCTGGGCCACCTGCATACGGATATCGTTCTTCGCTTTCTCCAGGTCTTGGGTGGCGGCCTCGAGGTTCAGTTCACTCAGTTTGATCTGGTTGGGAATCTGGAAGCCGGTGAAGAGAGGCACGCTGGTACCTACGCTGAAGCTTGTCGATGAGGTATTGGTGTTCGAATAGGTATTGTCGGCGGTGAGACCTCGTCCGAACGAGAAGTTCTGGCCTACGCTACCACTCAGGTCGGGCAACCGCTGACTCTTGGCTGTGGAGAGCTGAATCTCCTGCTGGCGGCACTGGTTCTCCTGTTGCTTGATACTGACATTATGGGTCACGGCATAGTCGCAGCACTCGCGGAGGGACCACTGACGGGGCTGGGCATTGAGACTCATGGGGCTTATGAGACCTATGAGACCTATGAGACCAATATGACTTAAAAGATTATTGTTTCTCATGGCTTATTTGTCTTTATTGTCGTCAGTAATGATTTCCGGGCCGCGCACCTTGTCCTTGATGCCGATGCCCTTCTTAATCTCGATATTCACACCGTCGGAGAGACCGGTGGTGACCTGCGTACGCTCGTACTTCTTGTCCTTGCCCTCGCCTTTTATGACATAGACGAAGGTGGTGTCGCCGCTGAACTCAATGGCACTCTCAGGAACGGTGAGCACGTTCTCGGCACGAGCCAGAACGATTTCGGCATTGGCGCTGTAGCCTGAGCGGATTTTTCCGCCCTCAGCCAGCTTCACAGCGGCCTTGATTTCAAACTGGTTGGCGCCGTTCGACTCGACAGCCTTCGGCGAGATGTACTCCAAGGCGGCATCGAACTTCAGGTCCTGCAAGGCACCGATGGTAATCTTCATCGGCATAGAAGGCACCAACTGTCCTACCTCCGTCTCGTCTATGTTGCCTCGGAAGATGAGGTCGTTCATATTGGCAACGGTGGCAATGGTAGTACCATCGTTGAACGTGTTACTATTGATAACGGAATTACCCACCTTTACGGGAATGTCGAGGATAACACCGCTGATGGTGCTTCGGATGAGCGTCGACGAAGCCTTGGCGTTCGACTTCGACACACCCTCGCGAACCACCTGAAGGGCATCTTCAGCGGCAGACTTCTCCTCCTTGGCCTGACGCAGTTGCTGACGGACCTTGTCGAACTCATCGTCAGAGACGAGCTGCTGGTTGTGCAGATTCTCCTCGCGCTGGAAGTCAACCTCGGCCTGCTTCAGGTTCAGCGAAGCTAAGCGCACGCGGCTCTCGGCACTCGAAAGCTGGCCCATATCGGGGATGACTTTCACCTTGGCGATGACCTCACCAGCCTGAACATACTGGCCGGGCTCCTTCATCAGTTCGGCGATGATACCTGAGATTTGGGGCTTGATATTCACCTCGTTGCGAGGCTCAATCTTACCCGTGATGATAGTGGTTTTCTGGATGCTGTCAGTCTTTGGCGTGAACTCGTTGTAGACCGTCTCCTTGGGTTGGCTTTTCTGCCAGAGAAACACGAATGTTCCGATGAAAATCAGCGCGATAATGGCGGCGATAATCAGTTTGCTGTACTTTTTCATATTGCTTCTATATTTTACTTATTCCTTGGGATGTTGGCGGGTGAACCGCCAACCACACTATTCGTCGCGCATGGCATCGACGGGTTTTATTGACATGGCACGGGCGGCAGGAGCGAGACCGGCAAGGACACCCATCGCAGAAACTATCAGAGCGGCGACGAGGGCCGTCCAGAAGCCCACCTGGAAATGGGCTGCGAGGATGCCGTCCTCGGTATTGCCTAACTCAAGCATCTGCAGGATGAGGACGGCAAAGAGGATGCCGCTCATTCCAGCCACAAACGTCAGCACAATGCTCTCGCTGATAATCTGTCCGAGAATCACACGGGGCGTAGCGCCGATGGCACGACGGATGCCTATCTCTGTGGTACGTTCACGAACAGTCACCATCATGATGTTCGACACGCCGATAGAGCCTGCCAGTAGCGTTCCGAGACCCACTAACCAGATAAGGAAGTTAACACCCTTGAACAGGTTGTCGAGCAATTGGAAGAGCACCTCGGTGTTGAACACCATTGCGCCCTGCTCGTCAGTGGGGTCGATGGTATGGGCACGGGCGACGGTCTCGCGAATGCGGTCAGTGATTTTCGACATCACAACGCCAGGACGTCCCGTGACGGCAATCAAGTCAACAGCGTTGCCACGGTTGTAGGCCTGCTGCATGAAGGTCAGCGGCAGGGTGACACCAGTGCCGTTTTCGCCGCTGATGTTAACGCCCTCGCTCATATTGTAATCGACACCCACTATCTGGTAGTAGATATTGTCGATGCGGATGCGCTTGCCACAGGGATCGCCGCCACCAGGGAATAGTTCCTTGTAGGTCTTCTTCTGGATGACGCATACCTTGCGGTGGTCCTTGATATCGGCCTCGTCGATGTATCGGCCATAAAACATTTTCGGCTCGTTGACATTCTGGTAGTCAGGCATAGCACCATTGACGCCGACAGTTGCCTTGCGGTCGCCATAATAGGCGGTGCCGCCGTTCGAAAAGAGCAGGGGCGTGACAACGTCGAGTTCAGGCACACTGCGACGTATGCGCTCTACGTCCTTGTAGTCCATCGTCCACATACGACCCTTGCGGAACCCCTTGTAAGCCTTGCTCGTAGGCTGTGCCCACACCAGGGCGCTGTTAGTGGCGAAGCCTGCGAAGTTCTGCTGGAGCAGTTCTTTCAGTCCGTTGCCGCCACCCATCAGTGCCACAAGCATAAACACGCCCCAGAACACGCCGAAACCCGTCAGGAACGAGCGCGACTTGTTGCGCGTCAGGGTGTCGAGCACCTCTCTGTAGGAATCAATATCTATTCTCATAATCTTCTAGTTTCTCTAGTATTTCTAGTTGGTCTAGTCAGCCCGAAGGGCTTCAATGGGGCGGATTCTACTTGCTTTATAGGCGGGAATGAGACCGGCGATGGTGCCGGCGATGATCATTACCATCGTCGCCTCGATACACACGTCAAGGCCAACGGTAGGGTCGAGGAACATCGTGGCTTTGAAAAGGCCCGTGTCAATGGTCTCGTGGCCTATTGTCGCGTCCATATACTCGTTGGCAGCCACACCGAGCACCATACCTATATAACCGAAGAACGTCGTGATGATGACACTCTCAATGATAATCAGCTTGAGGATGCTCCAGGGCTTGGCACCAATGGCCTTGCGGATACCAAACTCGTGGGTACGCTCCTTGACGGTAATCAGCATAATGTTCGACACGCCGACAATTCCTGATAACAGCGTAAAGAGTCCCACAATCCAGAGGGCAGTGCGGATGATGCCTATACCCTGCTCCATCTGCAGGTTCTGAGTGAAACGGTTCCACAGCCAGACGGCGTCCTCATCCTCAGGATGCGCCTGATGCTCCGCGTTCAGGCGGTGGCGGTAATCCTTCTCAAAGGCCTCGTTGGCTTCCTCCGTGGGCAGGCCGTGGAAGGTAAACTCTATGCGGCCGGCATCGTCGGTATTCGCGCCATAGATGCGCTTGATGGCTGTATAGCTGCTGAACACATCGGCGCGCCCGTTCTCGTTCTCCTTGTAAATGCCCACCACCTTGAAGGCAAAGTTGCCAACGTTGACGAAGTCACCAACACGGCATTTCAGCTCCTTCGCCTGCTTATTGCCCAGGACGAGCACCTTGCGGCTCTCCTTCAGGTCGATGTTGTTGATAAAACGACCCTGAAGCATCTCCACCTTGTTTATCTTCGTGTGGTTGGGGTAAACACCGCTGATGCTGGTGGAGATATACTGCTGTCCGAGACTGATGACGGCACTGGTGTTGTACTGCGCCCCCACCTCGTCTACGTTCTTCGAAAACTCCTTGGCCGTAATCTCCATATCGCGTTCGTGGAGACGAATGTCGCGGCCTTCCTTCAGGCCCTGATAGGGCTTTGACGTCCAGCCGCCGAACACCACCATCGACGAGGAGAGGAAACGGTCGCTCTGCTTCAGGTTGGCATTGATAAGTCCGTTGCCAGCACCCAACAGCACGATGAGCATGAAGATGCCCCACGCCACGGCGAATCCCGTCAGCGTCGTGCGGAGCTTATTCCTCCTCGCCGTAGACCATATTTCTGTGATAATATCTCTCATAGTCTTTTTACTTTCTACTACGAATTTCACGAATTACGCTAATTATCTTGCGCAGCTAATTCGTTTAATTCGTATAATTCGTAGTCGTTATTTCATCAGTCCTCCACTGCCGAACGGCGAGGCATTGTGGTTGAGGTTCTCCTCAATCTGGCCGATGATGCCGTCCTTGATGTGTACTATCTTGTTCGTCTCGTTTGCCACACCGCTCTCGTGCGTCACCACGACGATGGTCATACCGTCGTCCTGGTTCAGCTGCTTCAGCAACTGCATCACCTCCACAGAGGTCTTCGAGTCAAGTGCGCCCGTAGGCTCATCGGCCAGAATGATCTGTGGATGGGTGATGAGTGCTCGGGCTATTGCCACGCGCTGTTTCTGTCCTCCCGACAGTTCATTGGGGTAATGTTCGGCCCAGTCGAGGAGGCCCAGACGCTCCAGATACTCCAGAGCCATCTGATGACGCTTCCTCCTGGACACCCCTTGATAAAATAATGGCAACTCAACGTTTTCCACGGCAGTCTTAAACGAGATGAGATTAAACGATTGGAAAATGAAGCCTATCATACGGTTGCGGTAGTCGGCAGCCTTGCGCTCCGAGAGGTCCCAGATGCGGACGCCGGCCAGTTCGTAGAGGCCAGAGTCGTAGTTGTCGAGAATCCCCAATATATTCAATAAGGTGGACTTGCCCGACCCCGAGGCCCCCATAATACTGACGAACTCGCCCTTCGCAATGTCGAGGTTGATGCCCTTCAGCACGTGCAGCGGCTGTGCTCCGAAATAGGTCTTGTTTACGTTTTCTAAATGAATCATTTGGTTGATAATATCTTATATTTCGTACGTTAGACGCACATAGTATGCGAAAAGTTTCAGAACTGTAAACTAAAAAAACTTAAATCTGTCAGAAGAAGAACGGGTCGGGTTCCTTTTTCCCCTTGGGGTACTTCCGGAACTGGTACGTCAGCTTCAGCAGCGCGTACTGGGAGACGACGTTGGTGTAGGTCTCCGTTCGTCCCTGCGCGTTGATGTTATACTGCCGATTGCTGAGCTGCCCCAGCAGGTCGAAGCCCTCGATGCTGACGGTGAGCTTGTTCTTCAGCAACTGTCGGCTCAGCTTCGCGCCCCAAATCAGTTCGTCGCGGTTCATCTCCGGGTCGCTGTAGCCGCGACGGCAGTAGTTGGCGATACTCGTGGTAAACTGCAGCTTCCAAGGCAGTTGCAGCAGAGCCGCCAGACCGTAGCTGAAGTTGCCGGCCTTGACGCGCTGGAAGTCGTCACGATTGCTGGTGACGTGGTTCAGCGCCCCACTGAGGCCGATGCTCAGTTCGTGGTTACCGCGACCTTCGCCTGCAGGCAGCTGGTAGTTGACCGTAAGCCGGTCGTCGATGCTGGTATTATGGACGGTGCTCTCGGCACTGGCGGTATAGCCTGCCACGCTGTTCAGGTCGACGCTATGGTTGTAGGTGAAGCCGAGGTTATTCTCGAACTTCAGCAGTCTCTTTTTCAGTTTAATCGTCTGGCCGAAACCGAAACTGGACGTGATGTTCCAGTTGCCATCGACGTTGACGGGCTTCGTTGTAGTGCGTCCGCTGGCCTTGTCGTACACCATGCTGGTGGCAACGGCATTGTAGGTGTGGCTGTAGTTGACGTAGGCGTTGAGCGTTTGCATCTTGGGACCTCCCATCCGCCAGAAGTTACCGCCAAGGTTCAGCATGTGCGTCTTGTGCAGGTCGGGGTTCGAGTAGCTGATGTTCAGCGGGTCGCTGTCATCGACATAGCTGACCAGTGTCATGATATCGGGCACGCTGGTCTGATAGGAGGCGTTCAAGCCCATTCGCATGACGGCAGGCTGAGTGTCGTCAAGACCCACGAAGATGGCACCGCCCTCGTGCTTAGGGGCATACTCTATCTGCAGGATGGGGTTCAGCATCCAGTTGCTTTGCGTGAGGTGCTGCTCTGTCTGGCGGAAGTAGTCCAGCTGCTTGTGTACCTGCTGTAGCGGCAGTTCCAGCAGGATATGGCCATCGCCAAGGAAGCTTGGAGCCAGGGTGAGGGATGCCCTCAGATGCTGGGTGTTGTCGTGGCGGGTGTAGTTGTAGCTGTTTGGCGAGTCGAGTACGCTGCGCAGGGCCTCGGCAGTCGACGGCAGCAGGTCGATGAGTGTGGAGTCGCGCCCAGGCAGGCGGTCCAGACGGTAAAGGGAGTTCTCATTGTCGTTGTAAGAGTGGTTGTACGTATAATCAATACGCAGGTTATGACGGCCCAGCCCGACGTTATAGGCGGCATTGAGCGATGTGTTCCAATTGGTCGAGGGCGCATCTGTGTAGTTGTTGCGGAAGTCGCGCTGCCCCTGCAGCTTGATGTAGTTCAGGTCCTGCAGCTGGTAGCTGTTCGACGACATGCGGCTGTAGTTGCCGCTGACCTGTAGCGACACGACGTCGGCCCACAGTTTGACGTGGGTCTGCACATCACCTCCTATGCTCAGGTTCTCGTTGTCGCCCTTGCTCTGCGTCTCGCGGCGGTTCAGCGTCAGCTGGCGGTATTTATCAGGATGCAGGAAGAGGTCGTCGAGCAGGTCGCCGTATTCCGCAGGGTCGGCATCGAACTGTGCCGAGCGGTTGCTGCCCAAGCTGTTGCCCGACGAGTAGTCGACATTATAGCTGGCCATGGTAAGCAGCTGCTTGGGCGACCAGCTGAGATGGCCGTAACTGGTGAAGTCGGAAGAGCGGTTGCGGCTGTAGTTGGCAGAGCGGCCGTAGGTGTCGCCGCCTGCCAGGTAGGTCTGGTTCGACGTCCACGTGTCGGTATGGTTGTTGTTATGCGAGCCGCTGATGCTGATGCCTGCCGAGAACTTGTCCTCCCATCCGCCGTAACTATAGCCCACCTGAGCGTTGCGGATGGTCTGCACACCCTGGGCGGCTTGTGGCTGGAGGGCTGTGAGATACGCTGAACCGCCAGCGCCTACAAACGCCCTGGTACCCTGGTCGTTCAGGTTGTTCAAGTTGGCGTTCAGCGACAGCTGGTGCATATCGGCACGACGGCTGGCCATCAGTCGCAGACCGTAGCGGTCGTCAGTGCCGGCTCCTGCCTCAATGTTGCCGAAGGTGCTGACTGCGTACTGCTTCTTCAGGCGCACGTCCATCACGTAGGTCTTGTCGTTCATGTCGCGGTCCATCATCTCAGTGAGCTTGCCCTTGCGGTCGAACACCTTGATCTTGTTCACCGTGTAGGCGGGCAGGTTCTCGAGGGCCGCCTTGGGGTCGCCCTCGAAGAAGTCGCGCCCGTCCACCAGCAGGTTGTCAATCTTCTTGCCGTTCACCTTGATTTCGCCGTCCTTGTTCAGCTCGGCACCTGGCAGCTGGCGTATCAGGGCATCGAGCATCGACCCCTCGGCCAGGTTGAAGGCGTCGGCATTATAGACGACCGTATCACCACGCATCACCATCTTGATCTTCGTGCCTGTAACCGTAACCTCGTTCAGCATCATCGACTCGCGCTTCATCTCGATGCGCCCTACGTCGGCATCGCCCTCACGCTTGTACTTCACCTCGAAGGGTGTGTAGGTAGTCTTGAAGCCGATGCACGACGTACGAATCAGGTACTTACCCTTCTCCTTGACGGGCAAAGAGAATAGGCCGAAGCGGTTCAGCAGCAACGTGTCGCCGCCAACGGGATGGTAGGTCGCTATCACCGAACTGTCGGCAGCCGAGAGCAGACAGATGGAGACGTTGGGCACTACCTCGTGGGTAAACGCCTCGACCACGCGACCCGTTACTACGCGGCTGTCGTTGTTTTGGGCGGCAGCACGGCTGGCAGGCCACAGCAACCCGATAATGAGCAGAAACAGGTAAAACGGTTGATTCATTTCCTCAATTACTCATTTTCTCATTATACGCAGAGACTATGCCTTTTGTTGCATGTCGTAGGCAACTTTAACATCTTCTAACGTGATGCCCAGCAGTTGCATCTGTCGGAACAGCTCTGGCAGGCGCTCTTTCATAAACGCCCGCTTGCGCTCCTTCAGTATCTGCTTCTTGGCACCCTTGGTGACGAAGTAGCCCAGACCGCGCTTATTATAGATAATGTTCGCGCGAGCCAGCTCGTCGTAGGCCTTCACTGCCGTGTTGGTGTTCACCTCAAGGAGCACGGCATACTCACGGACCGACGGAATGCGGTCGTCGTCCTGATACTTGCCTGCAAGTATCTCGTCGCAGAGGCGGTCGGCCATCTGCACGTATATCGCTTTATCGTTTGAGAATGTCATAATTAAACCACTTGTTTGTTATTAACTGAAAACCTTTGAAGATACGGAACGATGCCCAATAGTTAATGATAGAGAATACCGGCAACACGAAGCACAGCACAACGCCTACGGTGGTGATTCCGCGTAAGACGTGGTCAACCCAGTTGTAAACAGCCAGATTGAAATATCCAAGGACGTAGTTGAACAGTCCCACGACAGCCAAAAGTGCCGCGCCCGTAATGACGAAGGCATATTTGCGGAATAACGTACCACCGAGCGTAAAGACCGAGTGTACCCACACTGCCAGCACAACATGGAAAATCAACGTTGACCACTCATTCTGCCAGGTCCAGTAGATGCCGTTCGTCCACACCGTGATGAGACGTGGAATCAGCTTCGAAAACATCCAATGAACAGATGACGACCAATCGTAATAGGTCTTGTCAACGCCGTTGTAATAGGCCACCGCACCAACAGCATCCTCACCTGTCAACAGATGATTTCCCCAAATGGCAGCCATGCGGAGCGAATCGCCCACGATGTATGCCAGGAACATACCCAGCACACAGTTGACTGTCGTGTAGAACACCAGTGCGAGGAACTTCTCGAGGTTCGACGACGGCAACATCAGAAAAGTTCCCCGCTTGCGCTTGTCGTTGATGCTCGAAACAACAGAGCTGACCATGATAACCGTTGTCACCGTCATCAATGCCGAGCCAATGTCGGCAAAATCCCATAGCATCCTTACTGGAGAGTGTGTGCTATCCATGCCGTTTAAGCCATATATGAACAACTCTCCGAAGAAGACTGCAAAGGCAATGCCTGCCGAAAAAAACAGCAAATTGCGGAAGTTGGTGGCCAGCACCCAGCGCAACGTCTGGCCGAATCTATTGAAACTAAAACTATTCATAACAACTATACATTAACGTATTTACCAATTACTTGAGTTCTGCAGAAGAGCTTGTACGACAGCCAGAAG
>Ga0326512_10002756_pt1 | contig 13002 bp, 18 predicted proteins | sample 1_2617_0518_D_FD_203652 | JGI IMG/M metagenome (GOLD analysis project Ga0326512, IMG submission 203652) | Bovine rumen microbial communities from UC Davis, California, United States - 1_2617_0518 | ecosystem: Host-associated > Mammals > Digestive system > Stomach > Rumen | place: USA... | reverse complement strand
CCTCCGCCTTACATCACCTTCACGGGCGTTTAATGACTCGGCTAGTCCAGCCGCGTCAAGAATATTCAAAGCAGCCGATAATTATAACGCCTGTATGAACTCATACTTACTATAATATCATATTCTTTTGGATAATGCAAAGTTTGATTTAAAAATATCATATAATTCTCGATTGAAAGCACCATATAGAGAGTTGGTTATGCGTGGGTGATTCATCACCGCCCTGAAGTGCGGTGTCCTCTCACATGATTGATAACCGGTTTTAACGATTTGGAATGATTATTGTTAACATGTTAACAAATTATCGGTTTGATTTTCCTCACTCTCATTGGGCGGTGCGCCGTTGCGTTGCTTGCAACCATTGCAGTCATGAGAATCATTGATGTTTTCGCGCTCGCGAGCAGTCCTCATAGGACGCCTTCATATGATGCAATTGATGATTCATTCTCGGTTCCGCATTGATAGCAACATGTTTGGAAATTGTCCTGTTTATGTTCACTCCCGGGATGCTTATCATGCTGGTAAGAAACAATAAGCGCTTGCATTATCACTCTTGTGAACTGAAATAGTATGGATTCATGTCCACATTTGTGGACAAATCAGTGCGCGGATGGTTGTCCTTTTCCATTCGCGCACTAATTTATTTCCGGTTCGCTTTTTGAAGCCAGTCATAGACTCGTTTCAACCATTCAATGAATGATTCATAATCATATTTTAATGGTGCGCCATCAGCATCGCCATTCAGCACATCATCCAATGTGATTTCATCATTCATGTCCCGTTCAGGTTCATTAATGTCATCATTGGATTCAGGATCATCCCGTTCCTGTGAATTATCCTGTTTATCGGATTGTTGTCCAGGTTCATTGGATTGTGAATCGGAATCGTTCTGGTTCTGCTCGCTTGCTGATTCATCTTGATTGTCAGATTGCGAATCCTGACATTGTTGTTCACTATCTGATGAAGTGTTTGAATCATCATTCTGATTCTGTTCACCGTTATCTGATTGCGGTTCGTTCTTAGAATCCTTATTCTGCGAATTACCGGAATGCTGCTCAGTTGAATCAGTATCATGTGATGCAGTGGAATTATCAGAATTGGAATCAATCTGCTTACCTGATTGTTCATCAGCATGATTTGATGGCTCGCTATTATAATCTGATTGCGCATTTGATGATTCATCGGTTTCATTATCAGAATCCTGCTTAATTGAACCTGTATTCATGTTCTCATCAGTTTCATTATCTGAACCGGATTGTCCATCATCATGCTCAGTATTGTTCACGGTGGATTCATTGGAATCATCCTGCTGCGAATTTGATTCACTGTTGGATGAGTTCATGTCATTATCCATAATGTTATCAGTATCCTGAACATTATTATTCTGACGGTCAGTGAGTTCATGTGATGACTCATCATCGGTATCAGAATGCGAGGCATCCATTGAATCCTGCTTATCATCAGCGGATACAGTATTATCTGATTCAGTGCCGTCAATGGAATCAGCGGTATTATTCTTCTCTGATTCATTCTGATTTGAATCGTTCCTGTCAGCATTCAAACCAATGTCATTCACTGCTTCAGTAATGTCATTATTCGTTTGCGCGTTATTATAATTCCTGTTGGATTCTGATGTTCCATTGGTTTCAGTTATGTTTTCATGGTTTCCATTCATGATGCCATCAGCTTCCTTGAAATCATCAGACCATTTAGTGTTATTCGCATCAGGATTATCAAATTCAGGGGTTTCCGTGATTGCGTCATCAATGTTTTCATTGAAATCCATGAATTCATCATTATACGCGCGAATATGAGGCCCACCGGCTTGCTTGACGGCATAACCGGTTTTATAGCCTCCTTTACGTTCGACTTCATTACCAGTGAGATACTGAATGAGATTATCAACTGATTTATCAGTATCCTTATCCGCTTCCAACAGGTTCATTTCATGCAAACCAATGAAAAACGCATCATGCTTATTTTTGAAATAATCTTTGATTTCATCATAACGTTTCTCATTCGGATACACGGGCCATCCAGCGGCAAGCATGTATGGACTATCAGGAATACGCTGCATCCAGTCAACTCCCAAATGGAATTGACTTGCGACAGCTGCAATGGGATATGCAAGACGATTCATGTTCACATTCTCACCATAATCCTTTAATCGGATTGTAGTCATGTATAGTTTGCTGGTGGTTTTAGAATATGAACAGAATGGCATGACATCCAATTGAACATCATAGCCTGCGATTGTCAATGCCTGTACTGCTTTCAGAATGTTCACACCGCATTGCACGCGATTGATAACCGGCGTTGTCCAATTGCAATCAGTGTCGAAAACGATATTGATTGCCTGTCTCGGTTTATCCTGTTTACGGGACATGAGCATATTCGCTGGCGTGTTATTCAAATAACGCGGAACATTAACCTGTTGCCCTGCAATATTATTGTTTTTCTGTTTACGCGGAGCTACAGCCATGCTGAATGGGATTTTATATTTATTACGTCCAATCATGTCATTGAACATGTCAGTTCCGTTAATGCAATAATCAATTGTTTCCTCATAGGAATATTTACATCCATCAGGGCGCGCATAGAATTTCATTGGACGCACAATGTCATCAGTTCCAGTGAGAAGATCACCGTGACATGAACGATGCGCTCTATCCATGACAACACCACAATTCTTGCCAATCCAATTCGGTGAAAGATCACGATGACGAACAGTGTTCACGAATTCAATCATGCTGTTCCATCGTTCATAATACATGTCACTGGTTTTGATTTTCTTGCTCATCCAACATCCAATCAATATTTTATGAGCGCATTGATAACATGATTGAATGCAATGCGCTCAGATTATTTCCTATTATTCAGTTTAACATAATATTCATTATCATGCAATCATCGTGGATAATCATAATCATCAACTTGCACATAACCATTATATTGACCCTGATTGAATGCAATCAGTTTCTTATTCTGATTCCGCTCTGGTTTGAAACCGTTCTTACCGTCAATGTCAATGAGCGCATGAATCCATATGTTATCATCGGAACGTTTAATTGCACGGATGATCTGATGCAGTTCATCCGGGTCAAGTCCACGAATCAAACATGTGTTCAGAATGTAATCCTTATCATCAGTGATTCGCATGGCGGCACGGATACGGCGAATATCACGATAGGATGCAGGTGAATTAACCTCAGCTTTATCCGCTGCCTTACGATAAGCATGGATGAAATCAACAAGTTCCGTGTCTCCGCCAGCGCATGAACGGTCAATGCGATCATCATAACCAACTGGAACCATTGCGAAACGGTTCAATGTTGCCGCATCCAAACGATTACGGCCAGTGTATGATTCATCAGCGCCGGAACCGGAAGTGTTACCGGTTGCAATCACGCGGAATTTCTCATGTGCTGTCCTGCGTCCATCCGGGAACATGAACCATCCGTTCGCGATAGCCATGTTCAATGCAATGAGAACATCAGGGCTAGATGCATCCAATTCATCCAATAGGAACAAACCGCCGTTCTCGAAAGCATCACGGAATGAACTTGAATGATACACACCATTGGCATCCATGAAACCAGTGAGTTTATATTCATCGGTAACACTGTTCATCATGTAAAAATCCAAACCAAGTGCATTCGCAATCATTTTAGCGGTTTCGCTTTTACCGGAACCAGTTGGACCATACATGTAAACAGGTTCATTCATATTCACAAGATTCATGATGTAATCAAACGCGGCGGGCACAATATCATTGATACTATCCTTTTCCGTGCCATCCGGGTTAATGATCACATGTTTAGTGGTGTCAAAACCTTCCTCTGCTTTCAATCGTTTAGCGGCTTCCTTAACAGCGGTTCTGATGACGCTTTCATTAGCGAACATGAAACCAATCTGCTCAGCGATGTTCCGCGCTGTCTCACTATTGTAACCAGCAGGGACAGCAGTGTTATGATCATTAACGTTCAAACTCATATTCCGTTCCATATTATTCCTGTTTTCCAATGTTGACAATTGTAATCATCATTATACTATTATTATTGTTCCCTGTCAATGTTTACGCGCCATAAGCAATAGTTTCTGGCGCGTCGCGTTGAAATCGGATTGCGTCATAATATGATTCTTATATAAAGCGTATAAACCATAAATAACTGAAATAATGTCATTGCTTATTTCAGCGGGAATACTATTATGTTCAGTGAATGTTCCATAATCATCATGTAATTCACGAACATTCGCGATGATTTCATTAGCATCATCCCGAGTCATATCATTCGCATTCATGTTCTTATATTTTATCGTGAACCTGTCCATGCGGTCAATGAACCTATCCCATGCTGAATCAATACTGGCGTTCCTGGAAACATCATAACCCTTATTTGATTCCATGATTTTCGCATTGAGTTCATCATGATCCGAAAGATAATCAGAAATGAATGAATTCATGTTATCAACATTATCGGCATTCAGCAGATGGATGATGAAATCCAATGGCGCTGTAATCATGTATTCAGCGTTATCCGTTGTCAATGAATAGAAACCGACACGTGAACCGCATGTTTTAATAATGTAATACGTCCCATTGGATTTCACTCTGATTGTATTGTAATTATTCATGGTGTAATCCCTGCCATCAATGTTATCAATGGGATTCGAACCATGTTTGTTCAATGCGTTCATGTCAGACATGATGATTGCATCATAATCAGTCTCATCCAATGATTTCAATGATGATTCAATCCAATTAGCATCGTGGAACATGTTATTGAAAACATCATCATGCATGTCCATCTGATTGAACGTGCCCATCATGCTGTTCATGATGCCTTTCAACGCGGCTGGATGATTGATTGAATGCAATGAACCCTCATCAAATAATGGTTCGCCTGTGATTTCAGAGTTCAGTTCACGCATCATGAATGAATTCAATGATGGTTTGCGCCCCATGATTGGAAGATTGATTTTTCTGTAATCATCGGATAAGGATTTCACATACGCCATCCGGTCATTTGATGATTTATAATCAATATGATACATTTTCATATTATCAATGTTATCATTGAATATAATAATAGTCAATTAGTCATGATAGCGGCATGTCGATTTTTTCATTCTGCTGATTTCATGATTCATGCGTGTCTTTCACTGCGTTCATGACACGCCGATGATTTGAAATCATATTATCATTTGATATAATAAAATCATGATGAAATTCAATAAGATTATCGCCGCGTCAATCGCGGGACTCATGATGTTTACAATGTCCGCATGTTCCAGTGAACAGGCGGCTGACACTTCCAGCGAACCGGTGAATAACAGTGAAATCAAGGATAAGGCTAAGGATATTGCCGGTTCGCTCTGGGATAAGGCGAAAAATAAAATCCATGAATACACTGATGACAATGACAATGATAACACGCAACAGGTTTCATCAGATCCGAATCTGAATGGCGCGCGGGCAGTCGGTAATTACACTGCAACCACATGGGATGCATCCGCTGAACCTGATTATTATCAGATCGCAGGGCAAGCGGTTCAGGAGGCATTGGATACCGCACCATCCACTCCGGGCGTGACTTATACTGGACTGGATTCACTGGGTCGCCCGGGGCGCGCAAGCGCACTCATTAATAAGAAAATGCGTGATGAAGGCAGTGAACGCAAACGCGCTGATTTGCCCGATCCTGCTGGTTACACCGGTAATAATAAGCGTGTGGAAATCCAATCCACTCATGCGGGTGATAAGGCGTATCATGGTTATTTCTATAATCGTTCACACATGATCGCAAAATCGCTGGGCGGTAAGGATGAACTTGAAAATCTTGTTAACGGCACTCGAATGCAGAATGTCGGCATGAATGATTCATCGAATCCTGGCGGTATGGCTTACACTGAAACCATTGCACGCGACTGGCTGGATAAGAATCCGAATGGAACAATCCAGTATGTCGCGACGCCAGTGTATGATGGCAATGAAATCATGCCTCGCAGCGTGTTCGTTGACATTAAAACATCCGATGGAAGCATTAATCAGCATGTGGAAGTGTTCAACACCGCTTATGGTTACACCATTGATTACAGCACTGGTAAATTCAATGCGAATAATTGAATACATTGATATTCACCGGCATGATTGAAACCGGTGGGAATAATGCGTATAATGATGAACCGGCGAAACAGGCGAATGGATTAGACATCATTCTATCACTTGCATGCGCCGGTTCATTTGTCATTACAATCATATGTTATTTGATTTTCAAATTGATGCAATATGACGCGGTGGCGCTTATTACATGCACAATCGGATTCATTTCGTTTGCCGTAATGCTGATAACCGGTTTGATTCTCATGATTCCAGCATTGAAAACCAGAACACGAATCATCATGATTATTTTAATGCCAAACGCTTATGCCGGAATCATGGATTTAACGTTTTTAAATACATTGCGGGCAATGAAAACAAAATTCGCATGATATCATTCATTAATAGTGGTTTTGAAAAGCAAACATGGCTTATAATCGAAAGCAATGGTTAATGTTTTCCTTACAATCGTATCGGCACTGATGAACTCACTGGTAAACAATGATTCAAGGAAATGGCGTATCCCCGAATACGGATAATCACCGGAACGGCATACTGGTATGATTTGCATTCATGTGCAAAATACAGTAGAATGATGTTAACATTGATTTCAAGGAAGGTGATTGACATGCCGTTTGATGATAATAACATTCATATGATTCCCGATGAGGATATGCATGATGGTTATGATAGCGCGGATGATAAGGATGATAATGACTGATTCATGGTTCAAACAAGGGTTTAAACATGGATGGCATGTTAACATGCGTTCAATGCGTCGTATTCTCACTGGTGATTATCATGCTGATAAACTATCTTATGTGAATCCATTACCATCATTGCCATCAATTAGAGAATGGCTTGAACAGCATGGCGGGACAAGCATGAACGCACGGGAATTGGATGCATGCTTACATGATTATCAGCATATGCTGGATGAACGTGATAAGAACATGGATGATTATATTAAAGGCATGCGGTTCGCAGTGTTCTCATATATGTTCATTGGAATCATCATTCCAATCATCATAATGATTCTCATCCTGTTACTATAGTATTAAAAATCATATTGATTGCATATGAATGAATCATCATGAGGGATGTAATTGGTTTTTCAATGGATTGTTCATTATAACCGGCGCTGCATCCATTACATGCATCATCAAATGTCATCATCATGTTCACATGCACGCATTATGCAATCATATAACCAGTTACCGGTCATGTGAATACGTTGGAATGAGGATATTCCATGATTCACATATTGAACGCTATCATTGAATACATGATTCTTAAATCCTACCGCAATAATCATCATGTTCCGCCAACCAATGCGTCGCATGAGAAGACCAGCTTTCCTGTTCTGCATGAGATGTGATGCGAACCATGATGACATGCATTCATTTTTTGCGTTCAATCCGTGCAACGTTATAATTATCAGGTTCCGTTTTCATCCATGCCAGCATATGTTTTTGACTCCCTCTCCACGGATAACCGGGGGAAGGCCAGCATCGGCACCTTTCCCATTGGGTTCATGTATTCAATGATAGCGTCATTTGAACAGATAACCACGATCCGCCATGTTCACATTACCGCCATCGGCTTTATTATTCTCATTGGATTCATTGTCATCAGTTTGATAATCAGGTTGACTAATAGCATTAGCGTCAATTGCCGGTTCATGGGATGGTAATTGATTAATGATGAAATATGATAAATCCATTCCGCTTTCATCCAATGGCATGGGTTCATTGAAATCAGTGTAAGCATTTACTGATGAAACCGTTCCCGCCGCTTCCGTGAGCGCAAGAACACCGGCATTCTGAACATTGACTTCCGGAGGTTCATCAATGAGCATATCCGCAGTATCATTAATGAACATGGCGAGTTGATTCACAATCGGAATGATAATGCTCCTGTTATTCTCAGTGTAATCATTTGAGCGCATTAGATTCCTGATGGCGAAATATAAAGCCATCAGTCGGATTGTCAGAATGGGAAGCGTTTTATTCGCATTCAATGCGTTCATCATGTTGGCATTGACAGTATGCGCTTTATTCAATGCTTTGGTTAATGGTTCCAGTTCACTGATTGAGTTCATATCATCAGTCGTGAACATGATATGCCAGTCCGTGATATCCGGGATGCGGATATCCAGTTTATTGAATGCCCCGGAATATTTCACTGTACTATCAGGTATTGGAATGCCAATCATTCGACAATTATGCAAATAGGATAGCTTATCTGTTTTATCCACGCCTGCGATATATGCTTGCATGTAATCATGGATAATACCTGTCGTGGTTTGAATGTTCGCAGTGCTGACAGTGAATTCACTCATCATTATCATCCGATTCCATGTTCTTTTCAGCCGACCAATGTAAGTATGGCCATGAACACGCACTCTGACTCATGTGTTGCTCCTTCCATTGGTTAATTAAGTGCTAACCATGTTATCATATGATTACAGGTTAAGCAACTCTCATGATGGTTTTCACATTCTGCTTATTCTGCTGCCGCTTGACCCCTCCTGCTTGAAAGCAGGGGCATGCGCGGCAGATTTGGTCAACAAATATGCCAAAACGCATGATTCCATGCGGATTTTCATAAAATCATGTGTTTTTGTTTTTATGCGGTGAGCGACATGTTATTTGCGTTCAATGGATACAATGCAGCCATTTCCATTGCGTACAAATGAGCGAATTCATCACGGGCACTCACTTTCACCATGTTCAGCATGTCCACGAATGGCAAATCAGGCAAGACATCATCTTTCGCGACATTACACCATCCGCATAATGTTTGCAGATTACGCAGTGAATCCCTGCCGCATTTTGAACGTGGAACAATATGATCACGAGTCATGATAACCTCATTGCCGTCATTATCAATCGCATACAGGTTAACACACCAGTTAATGACGCCTTTTGTATTCATTGCATTCAAGTTCAATGTGCTTGACGGATTACCGGTTTCCAACCATGCGCGTGTCCGCAAATCACGTTTCTTATGCTTGTTGATTTGTGCTGATTCCACTGCGAAATACGCACCTTGTAAACCGCAATGCTCACATTTACATCCATTTTCCATGAAACATTGGATTTTCAAGGATTCCAATTGATACGCGATGCCGGGCTTGTAATCAAAATAAGTATGATGAACATGCTGTTTCTCCACCAGTTCACGGGAATACTCATATTGTTCCCGGATTTCATCTATGCTCACAAGCCCCGCACGAATGCGAATCATCAAAAACCTCCTGAATTAATCCATTTAATGTTCACATGATAACATGTAATCACAGTCTTGTCAAAAATAAGCGAGCCGCAATTTTATTCCATAGGCATATGAGCACAATCATGAATACATTATTTCAGAATACGATTTTCCATGGATTTCTGACATTTCATAAAAAATGGCATGATTTCATGGAAAAATCAGGAATTGTTTTTTCGTGAAAATCGATGCCGTCCACAGAGCGCAAGATTACATACTCTGTGGACGGCTGTTTTAACCAGAATCCCGGTAAACCCTGTTTTCGATATGTGGCTCATGAAACGATTAAAATCGTCGTCAGAATCGAAATTAGCGTTTTTCAATTAAATAAACAATCATGATATGAATACAAAAAAATGATGACACTGAATGCCAACAATGCCATCATTGAATTATTTGAGTTTTTTGTCCCCATGCGTTCATCATATGAACAATGCGACGAGCGCGTCGATGCACAGTATGAGAAACGCGATTATCTGAATCAACCGGTATGGCATTGCGGTGATGATTCCTTGTTTCAAACCATCAATCATTTTCGCTTGTGTTTCCGATGATTGTATGTTGAATTGTCTGAATCCTGCTTTGATAATCAATTGCGTGCGTATGTTCACAATGCATCCACAGAGTTGCCATCCAGCGACACATGAAAACAACAGGTTCACTATGCTCATTAAACCGGTTTCCGAATCAAGTATATCAGGTATCACATCATGAATGCCGAGCATGCGAATGATGACAATCGCAAGCAGTAGTGCGTATGCAAGCCAATTCTGCCATGATACTTTCACACCATGATCATATTGAATGCAAGAATTATTCTCATTCATGCCGCATCAAACCCTTTTCGCGAAACATTCGGCGTCCTGTTCCTCACGTTCAGCATTATCCTTGAACGCACGGGATGCAATGCATGCGCCGGATGAAATGAGAATACCTGCTATGCCAGCTATTGCACGCATGAAATCAGGAACCGCTGGAATCAGCATCATTCCGAGTAGGCATAATGTGATGATGAACGCCGCGATATCCAGAATGATAAGAGTTTTAGCACTCATAATATTAACCTCCATGATGGAACAAAACTATAATACAATACTATCATGTCATATTGAATCTGTGAAATAACCAGATGACATGATAGTATTGAACACATGGAATCATGGAATGATGTTATTAATGAGATAATGAATGCCCGGCGTTCACCTGATATCAGGAAATACATGTATGCCGTGGAAACATCCACATGCATGCTGTCCGAAGCGCGTGATTATACAATGATGCGATATCCATTGAATGATAGTTACGCGGATGCATTCATTGAAACCAGCATGGATAAACTATGGAATCATAATCCATCCGCGCCCGTGTTCATTAAAACGAAACATGATTACACTGTTGATGACATTACACGGACAATTAACATGCTATCATTGAACGCATGGAACAACATGAGGGAATATGAAATGATAATGACAGCGCGCGAACATGCGGATGAGCATGGTTTATCATGGTATTCGGATGATGATATGGGAACAAGCATGTCAATCCTGTTGAACACTGCTTATCCTGATCATATACCGGAACGTTATGATGTCCTCAATGCAATCATGCAATCAGGGAAAACATCATTTGATGACAGGAATGAACTGTTCATGCTGTATGCTGATTTCAGTTATGAGGGTGTCAGGAACAGGAAACAATGGAATGATTATGTTAAATATGATAATGCCGTGAAATCATGGCTGAAAACAAATGACATCACTGTTAATGATTGGCAAGAACTGGAAACGCTCATGAATAATATTCCGGAGGATGCTAAAACGGATGAGAAAATGCAAGAGCGATTATTCCATGAATCCAATGATTCATCCGGTCGTTCGATCATTGAATTCATCATAAGATGCAATGAGAATAATGATGACATTTTCGACAGGTACGTGTATGATGAGAACAATGGCGTCATTCCAATTGAACATGTGAAACATTTCATTCATCTTATGTCATCAGGCTATCCTTTTGAATATGCTTACCAGAACATGCTTATGGAGTTCCAACCAGCAGAAAACTAACGTAAGATTATTGTCTATCATGCGCATCATAAGCAATGGCGCATTGAATAGCGTATTCCAATGGCATGTGTTCAATGAGCGCATTCAAACCAGCGGCGATATCATGATAATTAATGTCATCATGAACAGTATCCTCGCCGGTTGAATCATCCTGATCATAAATATGCTCATTGATTCCATTCATGAGCATGCCAATTAGAACATATGCGATGATTGCATTCTCCTTATAGAAGCCGTTCCTGATGAACCGCTCAATGATAAAAACTAATTTCCTGCCCCAGTAATCTGATTCCATTTCATACATGTTGAACATGCCCTCGACATCAATGCCTTTCAACCTATGCGCGTATTGCAACGCATAATCATCAGTCGGATTACATAATACCTTACATAATACCCCTGTTTCATGCGCCTTGCTTATGAGCGCATCTGTATCCAATTTGAAATCAGTCATGATTCACCATAACATGCGGTCAATCACGGTATCAATGGTTTCATGCTTGCACATGCCGCTGTTCGAATCATAATGCTCATCACAATACCAGTTGCCGCAATAATCACAATGATGCCGTGCATTCGCATTGCAATCAATGCATTCATGAGTGAACAGGCGCTTCAACAAATCAATCATTCTCATAATGTTATGATATTTCACATTCTTATCGTTCAATAATGAGAACGGCGTTCACATTGCCATTCTCATCGGTATGGGCATTGATTTCAGTGATGTCACCAGCGTTGAACCCGAACCAGTATGCCGTGAAATCAATCAAATCATCCAGCAGGAATTCATTGAAAACAATCTCATATGATTCATCCGTTTCCCTGTCATGTAAATGCTTATCATCATATGCATTCTGATAATCATCCAAATCCGATTGTATGAATGCAACAACCGCGTCAAATGGCTTATCCGTATTACCATACCATGAATGCTTATCGACGGTCAGTTTCAAATCAGTCATAATAATTGAATCCTTTCAACATGACAGTATGCGTTTGCGTTCAATGATAACAAAAATTTGATTAAAAGTCAAATGATATTCAGGTTTCTTATGGATGATGATTTATTGAATGAGTTTGACGCGGCTGTTAAAGCATATGCAAGCCAGACAGGTGGACGCGCTCAACTGGATGAAATGCTGGATGATTGACGCGATGGGAATCATGGATTTCGGTTATGATGCCGATGACATTGATGATGGCATGAAAGCAGCCGCGATAATCGCGCTCATGCGCATCATATATGGTAAGGATGATGATCCCCGTGAACCAGCGTCAGTGCTCATGATGTCACTCATTGAAATCGAAATACAAACGCTTCCATTGGAAAAACGCATGCTGGTGAACTTGGGTGGCATCGGACTCATCGGCGGATTATTATGATGCGAACCATGAGAACACATGATGACATGTTCGCATAGGTTTTCAAAAAAAAAAGAATCGCCGCCATCACTGGTCGCTCATGTGAATGTTCTCATAGTGTAATCATACTTGTATTCTGCTGTACACATGCGAACACCAACACCGCTGACCGTGTGAACAGTGCTGACGCAC
>Ga0326512_10002755_pt1 | contig 13007 bp, 17 predicted proteins | sample 1_2617_0518_D_FD_203652 | JGI IMG/M metagenome (GOLD analysis project Ga0326512, IMG submission 203652) | Bovine rumen microbial communities from UC Davis, California, United States - 1_2617_0518 | ecosystem: Host-associated > Mammals > Digestive system > Stomach > Rumen | place: USA... | reverse complement strand
CTATTGAAGGTTGGTGCAAATTGTACAAAGATTTATTTTTTTTTTGTGCAAGTTGCACAAAATGAACAAAATTGAATAAAAATGCTTGCAATTTGTTCAAAAAGTGGTACAATAGAATCATGGAACACAACAAAAGCATATGGATTCCAGGATCCGGAAAGGAATGGTGAACATTATGACAAAGAAGGAAATCAAGTTTGAATTGAAGGAATTACACAAAGGGCAGAAAATTGTTGACTATAATTGGTGGGATTGCATGGGGGATACAATGGTAGCAATCATTACAATTGCTAATCATGTTGCTAGACGTTATACCTATTGCGTTTCATCATATGATGGGCATATTTCAAGAATAGGTGAAGTAAAATATTTGTAATTAAACAATTTGATGATTGGTGCAGGACAGGATCCTGCACCGGGTATGAAAGGATGGTGATCATATGACAACAAATGAGATCATGGCAAACTTGGAAGCAATGAGCAAAAATCTAGATGCAAATATTAAAATGTTGAAGGTTTCACAAAGTTTATTAGATGGCAATTTTGATGGTATAACAATTGGTAGTATTAATACTAGACTTGATGATTTTATATCATTCAAGAATTGGTTAGATGATCTGCAGGAAAAACATTGGGAGCAAGAAGCACAAATGGAAGACGCAACCATGTTTTTACATATGATAAATTGAAAGGTGGTGATAATATGAAGAATGCAAGGGATAAGCCGGTAAAGGTGTCTGATTTCCTCTATTTTGGATTTTTGGGGATCATGTGGGTATTTATAGCCTTGTGTTTAATCGGGGCAGGAATCAGTGTTTTCCAACTAATAACAAGCAATATATGAAAGGATGGTACAATTATGGTTACAAATGCAAACACAACAGAATCAAAGAAGGTAACAAAGATGATCACCGGCAAGATGGTTTCAGCGTATATCATGGCAAGATCTGACAAAGACCCTGTGCCGAGATGTACAATTAACATGATCCCAGATGCTGATCAGTGGGAAGAAATCGACAAGTTTTATGCAGATGTTACGAAGAAGTTTATTCCGCAGTGGGCTAAAGATAAAGATCACATGATGCTTAGATCCACCTATGATATTCCGGTTATGGTTCCGGATGGAACCAAGATGACGTTTGATGAGTTTATCAAGCGTGGATTGATTGATGGTGCAGAGATCAAGGTTAAATGCACGTTTGCACCGGAAACAGAAAATGCCGGGGCGGCCATTTATCCGAGTGCCGTGAAGGTGAATGTTGACGGTAAAGAAAAGGATCCGTTTGAAGGTATGTGATATACCTGGGGCAGATGGTGTTACTGTCTGCCCCTTTTTGAAAGGTGGTGATTTATGTGAAAGATGTTACAAAAGCCAAGTGCAAAAAGGCTGTTGAATATATGATTGAATACAAGAAGGGGATGAAGGTTGCATGCGAAAACTTTTCAATTTCAACAGGATCCCTGCATTCATATATTCACAATATTTTGAAGTATGAAGATGATGAAAAATATAATATTGTTGTTGCTGGTATGCGTGAAAGATATAGTGGAAGGTGGTGATATTGTGAAGTATCATGTATTCATGCAGGATGAAAAAGCAGAAAATAAAATGAAGCATATTGTGGTTGACGGTTTTGACGCAGTACAAGAAAAAATGCAGTTTTCAAATTTTGTTGGGTATGTCAATGAGTTTCAATTCAAAGATAAGAAAGGAAGGATGATAAAATGTCAGTGATTGATTACAAGAAAAGGGCAAAGCAAAACAGTTATTATTGTAAGAATGGAAAAGCGGTCAACAGGCCACACTCTGATATTGAAGCAATTGTGATTCATAATGTTGGAGAAGAAAACGGAATGGAATCAACAGCAAAGAACAATGTTGATTTTTTCGCTAATGGGAATCAGAGATCTGCAGGGGCACACTTCTTCATTGATAGGGATGGCAGATGTGGACGATCGGTGTGGATGAAAAACAGTGCCTGGTCAGTTGGAAAGGTTGGATATAAAGAAGGTGATTACTATAAAAAGGTAAATAATTTCAACTCAATATCTATTGAGTTATGCGGTATTATGAGGAAACCACCTTCAGAAGCACAATTGAAAAAACTTGATCAGTTAGTCAATTATATATGTAAGCACTGCGAAAACATTAAATGGATTGTTAGGCATTATGATGTAGTAAAGAAGGTCTGCCCGGAAAGATATGTGACAGATAGAAAAGCATGGTTACAATTACAATGTCGGTTACTAGGCGTAATGCAAAAGGCTATGAAAAAATATCATGGAAAGGATGTGTGATAATGGATAGTGGTGTAATTTTAGCAATCCGAAAAATCAACGATAGGGCAAAAGGCCTTGTGAAAAATCTTGGTGCAGATAACCCAATCACGCAACAATATCTTTCAAGGATGGAAACACTTGTACCGGATCAGTATCTGCGAGAAGATAAAAATGGTGTACTTCAGATTTCAAGGTCGAAAGATTTTGAAAAGATGGGATATACTGCCGAAAGGGATTTCAACTTGAATAAGTTTCAAGGCATCCAAGATCTGCGGAAGGAATATCAATCACAATTCAAACAAGCCAAAGAAGAATTGAAGGGATCCGGGCAAGATGTTCCTACAAAAGATGAATTTATTGCTTCTATGGGGGATCTGCAGGGGAATATCCCATTGTTGTATAAAAACGCAACAAAAGAAGGCGTTCAAGATGCCATAAATACATTAAGGAAATCCAATAATACTTATGAAGAATTGATGAATGTTGTTGATACGATAAAGGGGCTTGAAGATGCAGAAGATATGTCCGAAGGTATTGGATCCCACACAATTACATTTGATTGACTTGCATGCAGAATCAAAAGGCTTGATTGCTTTTAAGAAGTCTGGGAAGGATGCCTTGCGGTATCATGATATCTGTGTTGGTTTCGATATTGAAACTACAACGCTAGAAAATCATCATGGTTATATGTACCATTGGCAGTTATCCATCAACGATTATGTTATCCTGGGGAGAAGGTGGCATGAATTACATACAGTTATCCGATGGTTAAAAAAGGGTTTGCAATTGCGGAAGAATACAAGAATCATCTGTTGGATTGCTAACGAAGGTTTTGAATTTCAATTCATCCGAAAACAATTCCATTTTACAAAAGTGTTTGCGAAGAATTTGCGACAACCATTGATTGCGATAATGGATGATTGCATTGAATTTCGTGATTGCCTTGCAATATCCGGGGGAAGTCTGAAGCAATTGGCAAAAGATTTCACAGAAACACAAAAGATGGTAGGTGATCTTGATTATTCTGTGATTCGATCATATGAAACACCATTGACGGATGAAGAAAAGCAGTATTGTATTAATGACGTAGTAATATTATCAGAGTGGGCCCGGTACATGTTTGACACCTATATCATCCCCCAGCATTGGATTCCAACAACAAAAACCGGAATCATCCGAAAGCAAGTGAAGGATAATGTTACACCAAAGATCAAGAATGCAATCTATATTACATACCCGGATAAAAGTTTTTATGATATCATGATGCTATGGGTTTTTAGAGGTGGATTCGTGCATGCAAACATCTGCCACACGGATGAAGTAATCAATGATGTGGGATCTGTTGACTTTACATCATCCTATCCGGCAAGAATGAATTTGGGGAAGGTACCTAGATCAAAATTCATACAGTGCCATGATGTTTTCACTGAAGCATATATTGAAGATCTGATGCAGGATCATTGTTTGATCATCCGGGCAACCTTCCATAATATCAAGGCAACCTTGCCACACTCTATTGAATCAAAATCAAAATGCTATAATCTAGTTAAGCCATTGATTGACAATGGTCGTGTGAGATCTGCGGAATATATGTCAGTGTGGCTCACTGAATTAGATTGGAAGATATATCAACATTTTTATAAATGGGAAGATGTACAGATTCATGAAGTGTGGAAAGCATTGCCCGGGGAATTACCGCAATACATAACAAAACCATTGAATGATGCGTATATTAAAAAGGATCAGTTGAAAAAACAAGGTTTATCCGGAACACCCATTTATGCGCTCACCAAGTCCGGTGTCAATTCCTTTTATGGTTTGATGGTTCAAAAGATGGTGTTGTATGATATTGTATATGATGATGATAATGATACCTGGGGCATTGATGGTGATTCGTTTGACTTCATAAAGAATGTTCATCATGCTTATACGTTGCCACAATGGGGAGTGTGGATCACTGCAGGGGCAAGATATGAATTACTTGTCAATGGTGTTTACCCGATTGAAATGGAAGCACTAAAGAATCATAAGCAAGGCATGTTCAAGGGGGATGTGTTATATTGTGATACCGATTCAATCAAGATGCTGAATTTTGATCAACACAAACATATCATTGATCAATATAATGAAAACATAGCCCTGCAGATGCAAGCTAAATGTGAAAAGTATGGTTTGCCATTGGAACATTTCAATGATCTAGGACAATTCGATGTTGAGTATGAGCATAGTCCAAAAGCCAAGTATCTCGGTGCAAAAAGATATATAACAACCTATGAGGATGGTCACACGGAAGTCACAATTGCAGGCCTGCCAAAATCTGCATTGATTGATTATTGCGAGAAAAACAACAAGGATATTTATGATGTGTTTTCTGATAATATGCAATTAGATGTTGGAATATCCTTGAAAATGGCAAGTACATACAATGATGATGCACATGAAGATGTTGTTGATGGTGTAAAAATGCGTGAATTATCAAGCGTGGGTATCTATGATATTGCGTTTACATTGAGGTTAGATCAAGTGTATAAGATGCAAATTGATGCTTTTAAGATGAAAGGGGCAAGATATGAAACTAGAATATATTGACGGTGAAAGCAAAAATGGTATCAAGTATGATTGGGGATTAATCCGGGAAGAATATCTAAAGTTAAATGTTCCTGCGATGTATTATGATCCGTTAAAGATGCCGGTTCCAGAAACTAAATGGAACATAATCATGAGTGAGCGTTCACGTGGAAAAACCTCCGAGATTCTTCTGTTGGGTATGGTTATGAACAAACTATACGGAACACACATACAGTATCTGCGAAGTCGGGAAGAAATGATTGTGAAGAAGAATTCTGAAGATCTGTTCACGGTTATAGTACGTGAAGGATATGTTGAAAAATTGACGAATGGTCATTACAATTCTATTGTGTACCGGTCACGTAGATGGTATTATCAGAAGGTCGATGAAGATGGGAATGAAGTTGAAAGGGCACCGGAGCAATTTTGCACTATGCTGTCAATCGACCGGGCAGAGATTTACAAGTCTGCGTATAATGCCCCATTAGGTGATTATATCGTTTTCGATGAATTCATTGAAAGGGCATACTATCCGGATCTTTTCATTTCATTAGTTGATCTGATTAAGACAATTGCACGTGATAGGCTGTCAGTTATCATTGTGTGCCTTGCGAATACCATTGACAAAAATGCTATCATACTGAAAGATTTAATGATCACTGAAGCCATTGAAGATATGAAGCAAGGTGACGCCAAAGAGATTGTAACACCAAAAGGAACCCGAATCTATGTTGAGATCATGGCAAAAGTGCAGAAGAAGGCCGGGAAGAAAAGACAGAAGGTAAATACCGAGTATTATGGTTTCGATAATAATCGGATCAGTGGGATCACCGGAGCCGATACCTGGGCGGTGGATTCCTACCCCCATCCGCCAAAACGGTTTAAGATCCTGCAGAAGAACCATTACTTGATCTTGAATGGTAAGTTGATAAATATGGAGATCTGTCAAACCTTGCCACCAGAAGATGAATCCGATGCCGATTATTATGAAGATCAGATTTTTATCAATCTGCACCCGGCAACAAAAACATATGAAGATTCTGTGATTTATACATTGGACGCAGATGTATACGACAGTAGAAAACGGTTCAAGTTTGGGATGATGGATTTTGACAAATGGCTATGGGGAAAGTATAATCAAAACCTTTTCACATATGCAGATAATACCACCGGAGCATTGGTAGATAAATATATTCAGATGGGTAAAAAACTATAAAAAAAGGTGTCCATTAATTTGGGCACCTTTTTTATAGGGAAAAACCGATCATGAATAGTAGGTATAATCATCGATGAAATTATCAAGAAGCATATCAGCAAGGGACATCATCCTAGCTTCTATCAATTCAGAAATCATAGCGGTGGAAGTTGTGACTCCGATGTTACCATAAGCATGCAATGATCTTTCTATATCCTTCGTTGTGGAATCTGTTCCGGATTGTGTAGTAGTTTTTCCGTATGTTGTAGTATCTGTTCCGGAATGCGCTTCTTGTTTGTTATCTGTTTGGGTTTCCGTTTTACCATACGATGTTGTATCTGTTCCGGAATGCGCTTCATGTGTGTTATCTGTTTGGGTTTCCGTTTTACCATACGCAGTTGCATCACGTACCGTGTTATATGTTTCTGTGTTCTTGGTATCATTGGTAAATGTGTTTGGTGAATTAAATCCGGCCTTTTCCGTTTCATTGACAATATTGCCGGATTTTGTTGTGGTATCTGTTCCGGAATCTGCTTTCGTAGTTGTTCCGGTGTTAGCAATTGAATGGCCATGTTGTAATGTATCAGAACCGGAATCTTCTATTGTAGTTGTTCCGGTGTTTGCAATTGAATGGCCATGCTGAAAAGCATCGGAACCGGATTCTGCATCCCTTCTTCCGTATGTTGTGGATCCATCATCGTCAATGGTTTCAATTTCATGCCGATCATAATTATCAATGGGTGAATAATCATAATCATATAATGCCTGGTATTGAAGATCAATGTTGCGCTGCCTGTTATTTACCCAACACCTAAAATCTTCCGTGAAGTTTGCCATTGCTATTTCCGGTGTTGCTGAATTCATTCCGGTAAGCACCGGATAAATTCTTGTGCCGTACTTATGGAGAAAATATCTTTTTGTGTTGTCGGTGCTTGATACCGTCTGTGTTACACCATCTTTATCTGTCGCAGTTATTGAAAGATCATAACCAGATGTAATGAAATCGAACAACTCAAAATTAGTCCGTACTGCCATTTTGATCACCTTCCTTTTCATCATCTTCTTGCATAGTCAAAAGTGCTTTTTTAATCTTTTCGGGAACCGGCACACCGCACGCAACAATGTTTTCAAGTATTGATAAACCTTCATTACAGATGTAGAAAACAATAGCAATATTGCGCCAGGTTTCCCCGGATCCAACGCAATTATCAATCACATGCGCAAGTCCAACAACAACAAGAATCAATGCTTTTTTAAGGATCCCTTTAAATCCAATGCTTGAAGAAAGTTTACCGTTGATCCCTGCTTGAATCAATCCGGTGATATAATCAAGCACAATAGCCACAAAGAGCGCAACAAGTAAGCCATTCATAGCACCATACAGATAAGAAAGCCACCCGGCAAATAATGAGCTGAACCCCCGAACCCATGCAAAGACTTGTTGCCATGTCATACGTCATCACCTTCCTTTTCTTCTGCAGATTCATCCGGATCAAGATCCATAGCCGGAATATCTGACGGATCATCAACATCTTCTTCCAATGCTTCAGTTTCTTCGGATTTTGCCCCTATTTCCTCTTTTTCTTCTTCGGTGCTATCATCCATAGTGTTTTCATCTTCTTCCGATTCTAGGGGCAAATTTGCGCTTGTTTCAGTTTCATCGATATCCGGAATGCCGTTCTCATTCATATCCCGATTGATGAAAGCATCGTATTCAAGTTTCCATGCCGGTGAGAATTCAACATCAACATCAAGTCCAAAAATATCATTGATCTGCTGGCAAAGTGCTTTTCGACAATTCAACATTTGCAATGGTATGATGAATGATACGCTATCCATACCATGCAATTCATCAGAAATCGATTGTGCTGACTTGTTTTGATTCTGAAGTGCCTGGCCATAGTAATTAAAGAACCGCTTCAGAACATCATCATAATACCGGGAAAGGTATTGCAATTTGTCAACGTCCTTCACATCTGATAGATTGAAAACTTCCGGGGAATCATTTCCCATATCCTTCGCAAGTACATTTTTAGATACGAACGCAGATAACTCACCATCATCCAACTTCTTAATAATGTCATTGAAAGCACTTTTATCTTTTTCATCTGACAATTTTGGAATAGGCAGAAGCCTCGAATATCTAACATTTAATTCTTCACTTTTGGATATCTCACCGAGCAAGTGCGCAATCCAATATGTGATCATATCCGGTGTCGCAGTATCATTGTTGATACCATAAGCAATATCAACACCTCTTTTCCCATTCACTGAATTACCCGGATAGGTTGCAACGCATTCCGTACCCAATCCATAGCAATCAACTTCACCGGATAGTGTACCATAGGATGCAATCACATTTTCGGTATCTTTTTCACGACATACGAAAACTTCACCTTCAGCATGAAGAATGGATTCCAAAAATCTTTTTGGTATGGTATCTGGAAGATTCTTCCATTCAAACATTTCAAGAAGAACATCCCACAACATAGTAAAAAATGTGATATACCGTGTTTCATTCTTCTGTTTTGTTTTCAACTTTGCATACACATCCCCAGGTGAAAAAATTACATCATTCATCATAATATTACCCCCTTTTCTAGAATTTCATAGATTTCATCAATTTCCGATTGTAATGGCGTACTGTTCTTAAAATCAATTCTTGGAGAATGGCAAACTGTCAATCCACTTAGTTTTGAAAGTGTCCACCCATAACCGCATAATTTACCTACATTTCTATACCATGTGGTTAAGTTTTGTGAATCTTCAGCACCATCGGATCCTTGTATGGTGGGCCGTCTTAGGATGATATAACACTGTTGCGGTGCATAATATGCACCGTTTTCACCAACAGAACCCATAACACGCATTGGTGCAGAAGCCGGTTGATTATTTAACGCATTAACACCGACCAACATTCCAATTGGATTTCCTGTTGCCAACGTAGTACCGGCGCCAATAATACCAGATAATGTGTTACTGACATTTTGAAAAATGGATGAATCCCTGTCGTTTTTCGTCTGCAGTGTTATTGGAATATCCATTGCAATTTTAACAACAAATGAATTGATTAGCATCTCATTATCATAGTACAATAAATATTGCAAAGTGCCGGATAAATAATCATAGATCCCCTTGACATATAAATCATGACCCATCAATATATCGATATCAAGATCAACAAAACCATGCCACGGAAGATATAATGATAATTGCGTGTATGGTGCAAGGTCACAAAATGATTCATACCTAGTAGGAATGTGAATGTGACCAATTTCACGAATGGGTGAAGGGTGACTTTGATCAATTGTTGGAACCGCACCTTGTTTTTCAATCATTCCTACACTAATATTATCTGTTGGCGCACTTGATACGGGGATGCCGGTGATCCACTCATATTCCACCGGATAAAAACGCACCATCAAAACCGCTGACGCAACATCGTTATAAAGTCCTTCAATTTTTGCGATAAGATCCGAAAAATCAGAATAATCTCCAATATCATCCCAAAACCATCGTATAAAATCAGCATACTGCGGAACACTCAGCCAATACCAATTATAATTAGACAACATTGCCGGTGTATACGATGGAACAACAGGAAGATTCGGAGTAATATCTCTATCTGAATCCCCAGGATCATTTCCATCCGGAAAATCATCCGGCTCTTGTCCATTCCATCCGGGAAAATTTTCCCAATCTAATGGGTATAGATGTGCATCCGGTGGAAGTGTACCGTTATTAATATATGCCTTTGCGTAATTTTCATTTTCTGTTAGAATAATATTATACGGTATTGCGGTCATATTAAAATTTTTGCAATCTCTACCTAACACCGCTTTAAAATCAACAAAATGTTGAACGTCCTCGAAACGATAAGGACACATGGTGTGTAATTTCAAAGAATAATCTGTCATTGCGTCATATAACTGACCACTTAAAAACCTTAAGGGGTTATCGCATTTTTCTACAGGTATTGTTACATCTTTTGTGATACCTACACCGAATTTAAAAGTATTATCCTTATCCATTGTTACATTAAAAAAGTTATTTTGTACTATAGGGCGAACAAAATCAATACCATTAGTCCTAGTTAATGTTGGTGTATAATCTAAAAGGTCATCAAAAGTGACATACCCGTCGCGTTTTTCAACATCCCCATAACTCGAATTACCAACATTAAAACTTTCCATATTAGGTAAACCAACATAACCACTTTTCTGTGTAATGATACCTAAATGCGATTCGTAATCGGTATTTGTACCAGCAATTAGACGATGGCTATAAAAATAAGTATTTTCAAAATCAAGACGTTCATTACCTAAAATTGAAATCTCAATACCACCATCATCATAATGTTTTCTTATAAGACCAACAATTCTTTTTGTTTTGTCATGCGGTATTTTTTCAATATTGACACCAAAAATATATTCACCCCATATGCGATCTTCCGTATTAGAAGTGCGTAGCGTAGTGCCTAGTCCGATGGATTCTTGGTCAATTAAAGGAATATCTCCATAATCAGTGCCACCAAGTCCGATATCTCTATCAACCCATTCAAGGCATTCTGAACCGGTTACCTTTTCAAGTTTAGCAAGTTTCATATTACTGTCCCCCCTTTCCCTGTTGTTGCTAAAATAACTCGACCACAAGTAATATCAGCAACATTGCCACCAAAAGGTTTAGCATAATACGCATGATCGGATCGTATTGGCAACATATTATCATCAAGAAAGGGTGAATTGTTTTTGTTCTGCTGTCGTAAAATATACTGTTTACTTTTCAAAATATCTGTTTTATGTGACATTAAAACATCAACCCGGCATTCAAAACGAATCAACCCACCTTCTGTTGAAATTTTATCGATATAATAAAATCTGTTAAACTTAGGAATCTTTACATAATTATAGATGGCGATATCCTCTATATCAGTGGTTAAATTTAACAACAGTACAGGGTGTAAAATATCTAACGAACCATCTTCAAAGAATTTAACATTAGATATTATAGTACCCTGTGAAGCGTCTTTTATAATTGCACCACTTTGATTTTTCTTTTTCACTTGATTAGGTGGTGAGATATTTTTGTACAAAATAACATCCATATATTGCTCCTTTCATATGAAATGTGGGGGCATGATAACCCCCACAATCAACAGTATGAATCAAATAATTAAACAAGACGAAGAACAAGTGCCGTGTTCCGTGTATCAACGAATCGGCTATTGGCAACATGATGAAAGTAATTCGTGAAATCACCCTTCGGAATGTATGAGGCCGTGATTTTATCGAGCCTTGCGCACATTCCTGCGGAATATCTATCGGCGATTACCCCCAGGCAAAGATTGACAGTGACCGGTTGAGCATCTCCAATCTTTGTAACAACTTCTGCAGAAGTTCCAAGATCTGGAAGAAGTTCATCTGAAGAATTCTGCCAAAAGTTGATTTTGTTATATTCTCCAACAGATACAAGATCATTGTGGAATGTGTCGGCTTCCATGTTGAATTCAATTGCCCTTGCAAACTGTGAAAGAAGTGTGACACGAAGATCTTCCTCCGGTGTAAACGTCTGAATGGTACCATCATTGTACTTCTCATTCATATCCTGTGTAAGATCACGAAGTCGCATGATCTGTTCTGCAGACCAACGAAGGAATGGTGCATTGTAAAGCGCCTTGTCTGCAGTAAGGGCATCATCACCGGACAACCCCATTGTAGTATTGAACATAGTCAAAAGAGGTATTGTTCTTGTTGCTGAAGATGTTGCAATCAACTGCTGAAGTGTTGTTCTTGCTAACGAATTCAACTGCGTTGAAAGTGAATTATCAACGGTTGATTCAATCATGGCAACGAAAGACCTCACACCATCGGCAGACGTAAAAAACTGTTTATACATTTCTGTTGGAATGCTGTTCGCAATCATAAACACAGTATCCTGTGAATATATTTTTGCTTCATAGTCTACACCACGATAAACACCATCCATGTAATCGGTGCCATTCTGCAGTGACCAGATCGGAGAATTTTCCGCATCAAACAAACGAGCCTTCACACGCTGAATAACACCACCGTATTCCCTGGCGTCATTCATCAAACCATATGTTTCGGTTTTATATTTTCGAGTGTCCATGTAATTTCTAGCAACGCCTACAACAAAATCTTTTGCAAAATTCAAGCACTCATCACCGGAAAGATCAGCAATGGCTGTTCCAAGTTCTACCACATTCGAAAGATCCTCCGCAATTGTGGTTTCCTGTCCGAGATAATTAGGTACAAGTGTTTCATTAAGTAGTGTTGCAATCTGTGTAAGTTTCATAATTATTTCTCCTTTCTAATTAATTAGTTTTTTGTGTAAAGTACAAGAGCATTGAAATCACCATCACCATTTTCACTAGCGTTAAATTTTAAAATAACGCTATTATTACCATACATCATCCAATCATTGAGTTTGTATCTGTTGTGTGAATCTCTAGCCTCAATGTAACCAAAAATGTCAACTATTTTAGATGTTCGTCCTGCAATCTCTCCCATTGACTTAGAATTTGCACCACTTTCCATACTAACACCAAACGTATAATAGAAACCATAAATAGTTTTATTATCGTGTGTTTTTAGTCCTGTGTCAAATTCCGCACCAAATTTTCGGCCAAAAGATAACAACCCACCAACTGTTACATCCAAACCATTTCCAACAATAACACTTCCTAAAGTGGATGTTGTTGCAGGAACACCACCCCCACCGGATCCCCCGGAAGCAATTCCCATTCCGGCAAACTGTGGGCCACCGGAAGTCTCTGCCCCCGGCATCTGTCTAACACTCATATGATCACCATCCTTTCATAGGTCGCATATTAAATTGTATCATTTGATTACAATATATATCATTTTCTTCCATTTGTCAATAATTTTGTGCAACTTGCACAAAAAAAAAATAAATCTTTGTACAATTTGCACCAACCTTCAAT
>Ga0326512_10002754_pt1 | contig 13008 bp, 16 predicted proteins | sample 1_2617_0518_D_FD_203652 | JGI IMG/M metagenome (GOLD analysis project Ga0326512, IMG submission 203652) | Bovine rumen microbial communities from UC Davis, California, United States - 1_2617_0518 | ecosystem: Host-associated > Mammals > Digestive system > Stomach > Rumen | place: USA... | reverse complement strand
TGTGAATAAACTCATTTCTATTCTAATCTTACGATTTTTTTAATTTTTCACCGAAAATATCACAAAATTACGTAAAATAACTATACTTTTGATAAAAATATCAATTCCAACCGCCCTAAAAATTTTATACTTTTGGTATAAAAGCAATATAAATTGTTACACTGTAAAGAAAAAATCTTGACAATTAAAATAATAACTGTTATTATCTTCTTGTAATATTAATATTGTTACATTTTAGGAAGGAGTGATATAAAATGGGTCTTAGATCGTTACCTTTTTTCAAGGCAAAAAAAGGTTGGCAATTTGCCGGTGGTGGTTTAACTTCTGATAGTGGAGGCGGTGGAGGTTCTTTACCGATAGCGACAACTGAAACGCTTGGTGCGGTGCGTGTAGGTAATGGCTTGGAGGTTGATAATACCGGTACATTATCAACTATATGTCATTATCAGACAAAAGAATTTGCAACGGGTAAAAAATGGATTGATAACAAAGATGTTTTTGGTTTAGTGTTACAATTAGATACTAGCATTGATATAGTTGAAGATACATGGGTTGAGTTGAATAGAGTTTTTGATATTGACCAACCTTTGTTTTGTGCTTATGCTAGAAGTGAGTATACGCCTATATGGCACCCACTGGCAATTAGTTATAATACTAATAGTAAACATTTATTGCTTCGATCTAGTTTCCCTAATTTTTCAACTGTTCTGATTTATTTTGAATATGTTAAATAGAAAAGGAGTGTGATAATATGGAATTAACACATATTGCAACTTTACTTAATGACACCCTTGTCCCTAACTACTTGGGACAGGAAACAACCATAGCTCCCGATCTCTCAAACGTGGTCGAACTTGGCACAGCTATGGCAAGCCTCACCGGTGATGAGGTTAAAAACTTTGCCGGAGATTTTATTGTCGGTGTTGCGCGTAACGTGTTTGATACACGTAAATTCAGATCGGAAACCTACGGTCTTATGAACGACTCGCGTGAGTATGGTGGTGTAATTCAGCGCGTAAAGGCTAGGCTTCTTGAATCGTCAGACTCTCCGATTTGGACTCTTGAAAACGGTCAGGATTATTTTGATGGCAAGTATTACGGTATCGACACTGATGTTAAAATCTATTCCAAAGATACCGCGTTTCAGGTCAAAAACTCAATCCCAACAGAGATGTATAAACAGTATTTCACATCTGTCGATGGTGTCCTTGCGTTTGTTTCAATGATCGAATCAGCAGTTGATAATACTTTAACTGCGGAGTTGAACGCACTAGCAAAAACCACACTTCAGCAGTTGATTGTATCAGCGTCAACAACAAGAAAAATCAACCTGAGGACGATCTACAACACAAACGCCGGACTTTCCGGTGATGATGCCTTGACGCTTAATGACGCTTTGCATAATGCGCCTTTCCTCCGTTGGTGTGCTGAACAGATCGTGCGCTTGCGCGATATGACGCAGGATTTCAATGAAAAATACAATGATGGTACAGTGCCGACTTTTACGCCTGCAGATGATCTCCGTGTAACACTTCTTTCGGAGTTTGCACGTGCAATCGAATTCAACATGGAAGCAGACACTTTTCATAACGATCTTGTTTCTGTTGGTGAGTACAACACGATTAATTTTTGGCAGAATCAGGGTAAAGCATTACTTCCAACGTTGGGAGTTACGGCAGAGGTTAAAACAAAGGTTGGTGATGATCCGGTAACAACGGTTAGTAATGTTGTCGGGATCATTTACGACAGATATACGGCAGGTCTCACCGCAAGACTTGATAAGATCACCGCTCAGTATATTGCAAACGGTGACTACACAACCTACTTCCATCATATAGCAAACAGCCGTTTCATTGACACACGCAACACAGGTATCATATTGACCCTTGATTGATACCTTGACTTATGTTAATATAGGGATAGAGAAAAACTCTATCCCTATTTTTGTAAAGGAGTGATTTTTCATGAACGTAAAGTTTTTCTATTGTACTGATCCGCCTGAAAAGGTCAGCAAGGACTTGGATGTAAACGACCCTCAATTTACTGTGACAAATGTGCGTTTTACTTCGGACAATGCTTTATCCGTCAGAGAGCCAACAATTGAATTTTCACCAACCGGTAATACAACTCTTGAAACGTGGACGGACATTGTAAATTCTGCGAGGGTTAATTATTTTTATATCCCTAAATTTACGCGGTTTTATAAAATCACATCTATGACCACATCAGGATCGCACATTATCATTAGTGGTGTATCTGATCCTCTTATATCGTTTAAAAATGATATAACACGATCAACACAATTTGTTATTCGACAGCAGAACAAGCTTACAAAGTTTTTACCTGATACACAGTTACCGGTTAGAAACGATCACAAATATATCGTTAAAACTTTTGGAAAAGATGTTTATGATCAATCGTGTGCAAATGTTATATTGATAACAGCCGGTAAAGGTGGTACCGTTGTTAATCCAAAATAAAAAGGAGGTGTTATGATGGCATTGAAAAAGGTAACAGGGACAGAATGTTTAAAATATATCAATAAACCTATTGGATTTGGCTCACATGATTATTGTATATACGGTAATATGTCAATTTCTACTTTGTTAGGCATTAACGCTTTGCGTGTGGAAGGTCAACAATATAATCACACTTTGCGATATAATCCTAGTATGATTTCAACACATTTATATAAATGGTATCATAATGCTAATCAGCGTGTTGTTGGTTTGGTACTTGATAAGTCACCCGATGGGGGACTTGAAGTTGCAATTTTGGGGAGTGAACAGATTGCTAATATACGCGGTCAAATGGAATGGTATGAAACAAGATTATTTTTACAAGGAAATTATGTTTATGAATTGCCTGTTATTCCTTTACCTGAGGACGAATGGAAACTAACAACGATTAAAATGGGAACATATATTGCATATGGTGAGGGAAATCCTCGGTGTTATGTACAAATCAATAATAATACTACGGATAAGTTAACTCTAGATCAAGCTATAGATTATGACCCTATTATTGATAAATATATAGAAAATCAATCTTTTGGTTGTATATGGGAGTATGCAGGACAGTTGACAGGTCAACAGGCGTATACATTAACGCACGATAAACATAATACAATGGTTGTTGGTACAATACTAGATGTACAGGACGCATACCCGTACTTAAATATTTTGAAAGATGATCCTTTACGGTTGCTAGGTGGTGATCTATATTCCGCTATGGGTATTTTAAACTTTAATGGTGAATCTGGTGTCCCTGTACGAATACCACAAGGTACAGATTTTGACTCATTAAAATTTAGTTTTCTTGATGTTACAAATCTTAACCGTACAAACTTAACATCAATACCGTACAACATTATTTTAACGGAAAATGAGCAGTATGCACAAGCATATTTATCAAACGGTACGTTACCGCCTGACGCGTTTCTCTTCCCTCTCGATTGGGATGATTTACCACGTTATAATCCGGAAGATGATCCGGATGATGACGACAATCCCGATGACGATGACGATGATGGAGATAATGGTAGAGATGTTGACCCCACGCCATTGACCGCGCCTATTGTTACCCCTCAAATGCTTGACGCTAATAATGTATACTGGCTTGGTGTTGGTGAATACGGACAATTCTTGACTTGGTTTTGGTTTGATATACAGCAGTTTTCTGTTCTTGATCCTACAACATGGGATAATCTTTCGGATAATATTCTTGGCTTATATAATAACCTTGCCGAAACTGTCGTTGCCGTTCGCTTTATGCCATTAAAACCCGAGTGGGTCGGCGGTCTTAATGACACAAAAGAGCCTATTAAGTTAGGAATGATTCAGGATTATCGGACGCATGATGTGTTTAATAAATATGCCCAGTTAGAACCGCGGTTAATCGGGAGTATAGATATACCGAACAAATTCAATAATTATAAATATCTGAATTTGTCGCCATACTCACAGTTAAGCCTTTACTTACCGTTTTATGGCTTTGCTGACCTTGACATTGATATGTTTACTGGTCATAAATTAACGGTGTATGCTGTCTATGACATATTGTCCGGTAGTATTGTTTATTATGTGTACTACGATGATACCGCCCTCGTTAACTACTACATGGCTAAAATCTCGGTTGATGTGCCTATAACCCTACAAACCGCATATGACCGTGACCGCGCCATGAATCAGAACATAACCGAATCAATAGTTAATGGCGGATCACTGTTAACATCCATAGTCGGCGGTAACCCTATCGGCATGACCTTAGCTGCCGGAAACCTTGCGTCAGCTCCGTCAGCATCCGCGCCGATGTTAGTAAAAGGCTACGGATCAGAACAGGGTATATTATTTACACCATCAAAATGCGCTATATACTTACGTAGACCCACGACAGTTAAAAAAGGCAGTGCTTTTAAATCAACCGTGGGGAATCTGTGGTGTAGGACAGCAAGGTTATCAAATCTTTCCGGATTTACACAGTGCCAAAACCCGCACATCACTTTTCGCGGTAACACTTATGTTACCGAAGAAGGTGAAACAACCGATAAAAAACTTCTGCCACTTGCAGAGGAAATAGAAGAAATCTATGATTACTTGACGAAGGGAGTGATTTTATAATGTTAAACTACAATTCAATATCTACAGACCCATACCTCATGGTTGGTGATTTTTACGAACAACTTAAAACTAAAACATCAAACAAGGTACGATATACCACATATTTTACCCTTTTGTTTGACACCTTGCTCGAGATGTTCGAGTGGAAAAATTTACCGGATACGATACCGAAACGCTTTTTAGAATCAATTCTTCATACTTCCGGAGAGGTCTTTGTATCACGTATCAATGACAAACTGATTGCAAGTGGCGGTACTCTCTCCGGAGAAGTTGACGAGTACGGTCTTGGTACAGATTGTATTGCGGTTTGTCCGCGCGGAGAAGCTAGAGGACAGCGTAATGTTGATATTGCTTACGGCATTAATAACGACACTGCGACACCGGATATGATCTTATATTGGATAACTCATCTTTTGAGCGAAACCGACAAGTCAATCAAGCTTAATGTGATTTACTCGCGGTTGCTTAAAATCCCCAAGGTTGCAACCGAAAAAGACAAGTCAATGTTTGAGGAACTTTTAAAAAAGGTAATGGACGGTGATCCGCAAGCGTTTGCTTCAACTAATGCCCTTGACATGGAGTTTGGTGCAGGAACGGAAGTTTTCGAGTTAACAGACAGTAACAAAATTGATAAACTTCCATATTTAACACAGTTTTTCGATGATACATTAAAGCGGTTTTACAACTTCTACGGACAGCCGATGCAGAACCAAAACAAGAGAGCGCAATCCATCAGTGATGAAATTCACGGTCAAGATAGTGTATCTTTTATCATACCTTTACAAATGCTCCGTTGCCGACAGGCACTTGCTGACAATATCAACAAGATTTTTGGCACTGATATATCCGTGGACTTTTCACCGCTTTGGCGTTTGGAGTTTGAAGCTCTTGTCCTTCGTGATACTAACGATAATGGTGTGCCGGATCATACCGAAACCGACACAGAACCGACAGAACCGACAGAACCTTCTCCCGATCCGGTCGATGATCTGACAGAGCCGACAGAGCAGGAAGAACCACTTGACGAACCGGCTATGGAGTTAGCAGAGACAGAGGAAACAGAGGAAGGTGGTGGTGACAATGAAGCAAATGTATGATATACTCATGATGTGTTGTAGCGCGGTTGTAGGGGTTGTTTCCTATATGTATGGTCAATTTGATGGTTTTATCGCTTGCCTGATAGCGTTTATATTTGTAGACTATCTGACCGGAGTTATGTGCGCGGTAAAGGATCACAAGCTGTCTAGCAACGTGGGGTTTATTGGCATTTGTCGTAAAGTGTTGATTTTGCTTATGGTTGGAATAGGTGGTTTGCTTGATCGTCTGATGCAGACCGGAGACAGTTTCCGCAATATGATGGCGTTCTTTTATATCGCAAATGAGGGACTTTCAATAGTAGAAAACTGTGAAAGAATGGGGTTGCCTGTGCCGAAAAAGCTGTTAGCAATATTGCATGAAATAAAAGAAAAGGGGGATAATGATAATGCAGAAGAAACCTAAACTAACGTGGGTTGCAAATTTGATCGCGAAAAAATGTTCGTATGGTGGGAGACGATCTAAAAAAGATGTTGACGGTATTGTTATACATTATACTGGCAACGTGGGGGATAGTGCTAAGAATAATGTTTTGTTTTTCTCCAAACAGTATGGTAGTAACACGCGGTTAGCCGGTGCAAACTTTTTTGTCGATCAGGACGGCAATATAGGACGCTCGATACCTATGAATAGGATAGCTTACGCGGTCGGGAATCCTAATGGTGCTTATCGTCAGGGGGGGTTTTACAGTCTCCTTAATAATGCAAATACAGTCTCAATAGAATTGTGCGACAATGTGAACCGGTATCCATCAGACGCACAGATCAACGCGGTAATCGAGCTTGTGAAGTACATCAGATATTATTGCCCGAACGCAAAAAACATAGTACGTCACTTTGACATTGTGAGAAAAGAGTGTCCAAAACTGTTCGTCGAAAATGAAAAAAAGTGGTTTGAGTTTAAAAACAAAATTGATGTATGGGGGTGATTTTATGGCAGTAAAAACATTGATAGAAGTGTACGACATTTTGGAAGCGAACGGTTACCGAGATTTATCCATACAAGCGGTTGACCTGAACGGAACGCTTCAGACGCTTATCACATCAGAAAATGCAGAGAAGTATATCAAGAAAAAATATGCGACAAGATATTATCCAATTATAAAAGGATCATCAGCAACAGCACTTGACGGCATTATAGATTTTAACGAATCATTTAGGTTGTGGGTTGCAAACCGTCAGCACAACATAGACCGTCAGTATCAGGCAATATTTAATCATGATTATTCACCGATAGAAAATGTTGACCGGTACGAAACGGAAACTATAGACCGCGACACTTCAACGACCTACGGACGCAAGGTTACTGATGGCGGTCAGGATCAGATAACGTATGGTAAAAAGGTTACTGATAGTGGTACTGATGCTGTTACATATGGAAAAAAGGATACTAGACATATAGACGGTGACACGACCTTTTCAAAGACAGGCTCTGTACAAAACACTGTCACAAAAGCCGGATTTAATGCACCATATGATCTTACACCAGACAATCAAAATGTGGAATCATATAGTGGTTATCAGGAAAAGACGATAGAGGATACCACGGATACCAACACCGCAAGCGGAACGGACAGCACCGCATATGGCAAGGTTGAAACGGCAAGCGGAACGGATAGCACAAGCTACGGCAAGACGGAACAGGCAAGCGGAACAGATGCTGGTACGGATGATAGCACGAGGACGCTACGTGTTCATGGTAACGTGGGCGTAACCAGCAACGTAACACTGTTGAAAGAGGATTTGGAATTCAGAATGTTGGCACTTGCCGAGATGTTGCTAGATAACTTCATGAATGATTATACATTCTATGCTTAAAATAAAGGGGCTTATCTAAGCCCCTTTTTACACATATCATAATATTTTTCAACTAAAGAACCAACAGAGTTATTAGCGAAAGTAAACAGATTTTTCTTGTATAACGACCAGAGCCACAAGTCTTTTTTAGTGTGACCTAAAAGATAACGGCGGTTAATATCAGTTGAAAAATCAGCAGAATAAATCACCGAATCGTCATATGTTTTAGTAGCAAAATGACAGTTGATAAACAGTCTGTGATCCGTGCTTTCGCATATTTCAAGATTTATCAGTTTGTCATTGTATGATATATAATGGTTCTTCTCGATGATCTTAAACTTCTCCGGAGTGTGTGGGTAGTTGTACATAGCCCACGTTGCAACGCCTGTTATAGACGCAAGCTTGGGGTTTTTAAAACCATAATAAAGACGATTAACGACCGTTGCTTTTTCCTTTTCTTTTCCTATTTTCTCACCGATTATTTCAATAAAAAATGGTGTCCCGAAAGTTGTACTAGTTACAACACGTTCACCCATTGTCATCTCTTCGACAACGTCTGATATATCCCACTCTTGGAAAAATGGAGAATATTTGTCAATCGTATTTGACAGCGCGCAAATTATAAGACTTTGCCTGTCTCGACCGATGGTTTTTATCAGGTCAACCAAAGACAAAAACATACTCGGAGAATAGACACGCTCTATAAACTCGTCATATATAATGAAGTCATTCGTGGTTGCTAGAGTTGATTTATACTTTTCGTTTTGATCCGTAGACAGAGCCATGCAGAACGGTCTTATGTCCTCTTTTTCAATATCTCCTTCCTCGTTGTACCGGACAAGATACCATTCATGCTTGTTAGTCTTGTAGATTATATCGTTATATTCTCCACCGGTTATTTTTTCTACATAATTCCATTCTTTGATAGTGTTAAAAAGACGACCCACGTTACCCACGGTAATCATGCCGGTACTGGAACGGATGTAACACATACCTATGTCATACAGCCAATACAAACACATTCCCCAAAGTAAAATGTTGGTTGTCTTTCCGCGTGATCTATCACTCATGATGATATTCCACTTGGTTTTTTCAAACGGAATGTGACAAGGATTGTATACGTTCTTGGGACAGCCTAAAGATTTGTACAGTTTATTGATTTTGTCAAAATCGTAGACAATACCATTTAGTGGGTTGTTATTAATATATTCGATCTTCATATCTTTCCGACCTCTCTTTCAAATCGTTAATTAAAAAGGCATAATAGGCATCTAGTTTCATTGTAAATTCTATCGGATAAATTCCGCAGGATGATAATTCTGATACCGGCACACCGTCTATAATATCGTGATGCGGTTCATCATTATAGCAGTGGGCGTTTTTCATTGATACATCAATATCCATTAGCATATTATCATTGAAAACATCATAAATATTAAGGTTGTGCTTTTTGCAATAATTTGTCAATGCGTTTTTAGGCAATCCGGCAATTGTAACAATATCTTTTCCTTGGTCAGTGATAATGTATCGCTTTGCTCCGAGAAACTTGCCCTTGACGGCTCGTCCGCCGTACTCTTGTTCAAACTCTCCTAGATCGTGAAAAAGATCATAGTCAAGATCGTATTCAGCACACACCTTTTTCATATCGTCATGAATGATTGAGTTAATCCGGTCAAAATATTCTTCATGGTTTCCGATGTATTTGATTGAATCCGTATCAGAATATATTGCATCGTTGCCGATATCAAGGATAGTGTTACATATCCTATAACGACTATATGCAGTAACATAGATACCCCATTGAGGAAGTAAAAAAGCTTTTTTCTTCTCTTTTTCATAACTGAAATCTGTATTATCTAAATACCACTGATAGTCAATCTGTGACATTTTAACTTCACTTTCCATCAATCGCGTGACCGTCATACCATAAGCAGAATTTACAAGCGACTTATAAAGTGCATATTCGGAAGTGTCCGACATTCCATTGTGTTTCATTCTTGCCTTTTGTTCATAAGCTTTGGCAAGTGGCATTAGTAAATATTTAGGCAGTTTTCCCTTTTTCGCAATATAGCAATAAGTACATTTAACAGAATCCCAATCATAAAAGCGTTGATACAGTAAAAAATCAAGCTCCGTCAACCAAACGTGCATTTGTCCGGCGCGTCTTACTCGACCATTATCAATTAAAGCATTATGTGATATTGTGACACATTTTGATTTACTTTCATATGAATGGTTAGTCTTTGCCCTGATGTTGGTAAATATGCAGTCGAATACAACACACCAACCGGACAAAATGTAATCATAATAGTGATCCGGATCACGAACGCGCATGAATGGAGATACCGGATAACCGCCATAGGCAAGCATAGAAAAAGGATAGCTTGAAGTTATGTCCCGCGCTCGAATTCCCCCATCTATGACCTCATTCATGTGGTATACGTTTCCATGTGTGTATCCGCCGCGAAAAACCCAAGTCATGAGCAAAGTGTAGAAATCGTAGTCCTTAGGATAACAACGATATATTTCTTGCTTGATCTCGTAGTTATTGCCCATGGCGCGCTTGACCTCTCGGCGAAGTAGTCCGGTCTTGGTCATGGGTATGTATTTATCCGGTATGATGTATTTATTAAAAAGGTAATCCATGTACTCGGCAAGGATTATAACATCTACTAAGCAATACTCTAAAGCCTTGCCCTCGATAGGTGTTAAAAATGTACGTGGTTTTGTATAATCTAAATCTTCTCCGTCACGCTTTTGCGTCTTGGTGTATTGCTTTGCAAGCTGTTTGAGAGAACCGCCGGTTATTGCCAACACATCTCTAAACTCTATGCAATCATCTATCACAGCAAGTAAAGGTTGTCGTTTTTCTTTAGCGAAAATTTTCGACCACTTAAACCACCGTTTTATAAAGCTAAATTCATAGGAAAGATTAGCCACGGCAATAATTAACCGCCGTTCGGATGACAAATCTAACACCTTGCGCAATTCGTCAATAAATTGTATATAGTCAGACCATGTACGACCGTAGACCACAATATTTTTCTCACCATAAAGTGAAAATTGCCATATGTACATATACGCGTGATGATTAGTTGGGATTGTGTAGGTTTCAATATCAAATCCACAATAAAGCTGTACATATGATTTTTTACTCTTGCCGTGCTTGGCAAACCATACCGGATCAAGTGGGGTAGTGTATAGTCTCGAATCCTTGAGATATTCGGAAACCGTCAACACTTTGCAATCAAGCATTGTTAAAACCTCATTGTATTTATTGTATCAAGCACACCGGCAAGTGTAGAATATGAGAGCATATATCCGCGTGATCCAGCACGACCGGGTGTATCTCCTTGCAAGGTGTTTAATATTGAATTATAATCGTTATCCTCAATATCACTTTTATTATCATACAACCATGCAAGCGCATCAGGTAAACCACTCATAACCTCAACATAAGTCGGAAAATCAACATCAATACCAAACAAATCTGCTTGTCCCTCCTGATATTTAGTCAAATACGGTGAATCCTCTTGTTGTTCTTCAATGCTCTTGATCTCTCTTTCATGCCTTGCCTTTTTTGTGTTGTACTCTCGTTTCATGTCACCTACTCTTGGCAATTCCTGATCTAACTTTGAAAGTCGATCATTTAGATCGGTGTCATTAAATATCTTGGACGGCATCCGCAAACCTTCATAATTGCCCTTAACAACTTCGGGTTTTTCTCCAAAATAGGTGTCAATCTTGACTTGATAATTTTGGTATATATCAGAATCAGCACCGAACGCATCCTTGATTTGCTTCATGTTGTAGTTTATCCTATTCACAGCTGATTGCGCGCTTGCTAAATACTCGAACATAAAATCACCGTCCTTTTTTAAACTTATAGTTGAATACGCTCTCGGGCATGACCGCTAAAATGTCATGATTAAAACCGTCTTTTTTGAGTTGCTCCAGAGTGTCAAGATTGCCTATGATCTGTGTTGCAATCTTATCCTCAGTTTTCTGATAAAACAAAATATATCGCATAATATTAACCTCCTAGATAAATTTAGGGCAAGCCGAAACTTGCCCTATTATGGAAAACAAAACGATACTTAGAAATTCTCAAAAGCATCATACACTTCCCCGTCCTCATTGATTAGAAGTGCTGAAGGATAAAGAGTGTTGTCCTTGACATTGAGTTTCAACGTAACATCCGCGTTGCGGATCAGTCCGCGCTCTACAAACTGTGCAAAACTCATGCGCTCATCTGTGTCGTCAATCTTGACAGCGATGTTATAACGGCTTTTAAACGTGACCTTGCCCTTGCTCCGATCTTTATACCAATTCGGCAACCACTTGTCTTTCACTCCCTCAAAAAGACCGTCAAAGAACGCCCAAAACTTCTCATCCTTTGCGCCGTCAATGTCTATCCCCTCTGTCGAGATCGACAAAATGTTTGTCTGCTTTACCTCTCCTGTGTTCTCATCGCTCTCCTGATGTGTGTATGCACTGAGGAGACGCCCCGAGATTTTTACAGTTTCCTTTGCTTCTGTTGTATTCTGTGTAGCCATGTTTTAATCCCTCTCTTTCGTTGTTTTAGTTGATTGACTAGTTATATAAGGCATCAAGCTCTTGTCGATCTCGACAGGACTTATATAATGCCTTTTATTCGATATACAATAATAGTAACGCTCCGGCGCGCGAACCGTTTTAAAAATCCGGTGTGTGCCATCGCGCCCTATGTGGTACACACCCTTGACCAGCTTAACCATTGTATCACTCTCCTTTCATTAGATTTATGATAAAAGGTATAACGTCAGTATAGACATTATAACAAGTATCAGCGTGGTTGTAAATAGAATAATGATGTTATCAAGGACGATCCGGACGGTTGACCTTGACGGGGTATAGAATTTTGGTTTATGCTTCATTAGATGATACCTCATCAGCAACCGCGGTTAATAGTGCTGTCAACTGCTTTAATGTCAAGTTGTCGGCGGAGATTTCACCGCGGAGATAAAAACCTGAATCGTTTTTGTACACCCGAATAGTAGTTTGTTTGTCAATGAAATCAACTAAATCTGTCGGCAAGTTGCGCATGGCAAGTATTGCGTTGGCGCGGTCTGTTAAAATGGATTTTTTCATGGTTTAATCCTCCTTCAACAATATTTCATAATAAAAATTACCATCTTTTGCCTTATACTGAAAACGATACACATAAAATACACCAAATTCCTTCTGCGCGTTAGCGTGACAAATATTAGCCAACTTTACATCTGTAGTTTTTAATAATGTTTTCATGAAATCACCTCCTTTTTTTATTTTGGAACTTCATTTTACCATACTTAAAGTATAAAGTCAATACACTTTTTATACCAAAAGTATAAAATTTTTAGGGCGGTAGGAATTGATATTTTTACCAAAAGTATAGTTATTTTGCATAATTTTGTGATATTTTCGGTGAAAAATTAAAAAAATCGTAAGATTAGAATAGAAATGAGTTTATTCACAAT
>Ga0326512_10002753_pt1 | contig 13010 bp, 28 predicted proteins | sample 1_2617_0518_D_FD_203652 | JGI IMG/M metagenome (GOLD analysis project Ga0326512, IMG submission 203652) | Bovine rumen microbial communities from UC Davis, California, United States - 1_2617_0518 | ecosystem: Host-associated > Mammals > Digestive system > Stomach > Rumen | place: USA... | reverse complement strand
TATTTCGTCATGTTGTGTTGTTGGACTCACCAAAGCCATACAAGGCAATCTGAGATATAAGGGATGCCTCCTCTCTGCTCTGTGAGCCTATATTTTTTCATAATCATAACATTATCTATGAAAGACTTCAAGCCCACCGAATCAGGGGAAAACGGGGGCTTGAAAAGGGGTACAAAAGACAGTGTTATTATAGCACAATGTATCGTGTAGGTCAAAAGACAGGGATTGTATACATATTGACCTACAATATTGAGCGTTATATAATTATTTTAATTGAACAAAACAAAAGCCCGATAGAAGCGGTCAACTTCAATCGGGCAACCCATAAAGTACCCTGTTACTCCATGGGAAATGCAATTTCATCATTGCATGAATGATTATATAACATAATCTCATTGATTTCAAGGGTTACTTCATGGGGAGTAACTTTTTTATTGGTGAGAATTATGAACAGATCAATATTGAATGACAACTGCATACCGCTTTCTCCTGTATTAGCGGAGAAAATAGGGCTGAATGAAGCCATAGTAGTACAACAGGTGCATTATTGGATAGAAATGTACCGCAACACAAAAGATGAAAAGATAAAAGAAAAGCATTTCCATGATGGTAAATGGTGGATATATAACACCTATGAAGAGTGGCAGAAACAGTTTCCGTTTTGGAGCATAATCACGATAAAAAGAATATTCGGAAACTTAAAGAAACTCAATGTAATATTAACAGGAAAGTACAACAATAAGAAATATGACCATACAAAATGGTATACAATAGACTATGAAGTCCTTGAAAGCCTTGTAAATACTGATAGTATCAATTTGATACAATCGAACGTATCAAATTGCGACAATGGAAAGTGTCAAAATGATACGACCTATACCATAGACTACTCAGAGAATAGCTCTTCCATAGAAAAGCAATTAAATGATAGTTATATTACTTTTTTCTCCAAAGCAGAAAAAAGTCAGTCTGACGATTTGGATTTTAATATTATTGAAAGACAGATAAGGAAATACTGTGAAGAGAATGACTGTGAAGAATATATAGATAATCTCATTGGAACATTCAGATACTTCTATGAGGATTACGAAAGATGCTTTGGAAAAGATCATACCATACTATCTCAAAAGAATATTGACAAGACTTGTGATAAATTGATTGCTTTTGCATATAGCACCCTTGGAATCTATAACTTACATGATTATAAAGTGATGATATATCATTATCTGAGAACTGATTATAAGAAAGCGATTAACTATAGTATACTTCATTTCACTACGAAAGGGATTATGAAAAACCTTTATTATAAATATATCTATCAGGGAGAAGATGTAATCTTACCTTTTTGTTGACGGATAATATAATCAAAGGGAGCAGATTAAATTAGATGTGATTTAGCAAAGGGTAGGCATAGAAGCCTAGATAATCCACTCCCCTAAATTATCTAAGGGAAAAGGGGCTGACCATAAGTCAAACCCCCTACATCATCCTAAGATGACTACTCAACCTATCTACAGGGGTAGATAGGCTGATAGCAACCTTAAAACTTCCTGCCGCACATAGGGCAATACTTTATTTCCTTACGGTTGGTGTTGTCTTTTTGTATTATACCATCTTTGTCCGTATAAATCCATACTAAAGAAAGAGCAGGATAGGGAAAGCCGGAAATATATGTCGATAACTCAAACTTTCCAAACATCCCTACATCTATTTCGGAGACTGCTATTTCTTTCAGGTCATTATGGGTGTCAACGGTTTTGCAATAATCACACATATTCGATCTCCCTTAATATTAGTCTAATATCTCTCATTGGCTCTGTCTCGTAACCATCCTCAGTAAAGAGAATAAAACTATAGTTGCTGATGATCCGGCTCAATATCTGATTGACTTTGGTTCTTTTGTTCTTGGACTTTCTTCTTCTCCACATAAGTCACCTCACATTGCTATAGCTGTTTCAGATTCTATCAGGATATCGGCAAGGCTCTTGTGGTATTCCTTTTCCTGTCCGATATGCTCGCCTTTGATTATCCTAACCTTTATCATAGGCTCATTCTCATATTCCACCCATGATCTCAGGATAGGCAAAAAGCCCTTTATCTCATCCCGGATAACGGCTTTGCTGTCATATGTGCAGTTGTCATAGTCTTTCCAATTGTTAAAAAGTGACCTGACCTCGATGCCGAAACCATAGGGCATAACCTTGTTATCCCAAAAGTCATACTTGTTGCAGGTTTTCTCAATCTCTTTTAATGTCTCGTGTACTCGCATGTTCTATCTCCTTTTCATCCCCATTGTGCCAACTTGTACTCAGGTGCATTTGATATAATATGGCTCATTTGCAGGTTTTCAAGTTCCCTCAATGCAAGGTAAAGAGGGTCTTTAATTGTTGCATCTTCCTCGCATTGATACAGGAAACATTGTGTCAATTTCAACAACTCATAGTGCCATGGCTGTATTTCCTCATACCAACCTTCGACACGATCATCTGTTCCCCTTTTCCTCGGATGGTATATTTCCTCATAAGTGGGGATATCCTCAATGATAAACGGCTCACGGTCATATCTTCCGCATACGGCTCTCATATTAAGGTCTGAAAGCCTGTCATAGACCTTTGCTGTCATCATAAAGCCGTAGTTATCCCGGCAATCCAACAATTCATGGTGAAGTGTCTCCGGCATGGAATAGCCGAAGTAGTCAAACCCCATATTGTGAAGTGCGGATATATAATCTGCAAGTTGCGCTATGCGTTCTTTGTTCATCATAAATGCTGACATATTATCTTTCTCCTTTCAATTAAAACAGATTATTGGAACAATGGGGCATAGTATTCATCTTCCATGAGAGCTGATACTCTCAGGTCGTAATTGCTCCCCATCCTCGGATAGCCTTCTGCTTCGCATTCTTCGGCTATCTCGTAACACTCATCATCAAAATCTCTTCTCAACTTCTCAAGATCATCCATTTTATTCTCCTTTCAATTAAAAAGCCCTGTCGGGTGGCAAGGCTTATCGTGGTACTCCGTCAACTAATGCTCTGTCGGGTATTTCCATGTAATAATCGTCATCCGCTTCATCCCAATAATATACGCAATCTGCATCATTCCATGTATAATGCTTTCCCTTATAGGTGAAGCCCTTATGTACCATACATTCTAAACTGTCTGAGTAAATCAATGCTCATTCTCCTTTCAATTCATCATCCACGGCAAACGGTACTCGTCAATGCCGAGCCTGTTCCTGTCCTTTTCCGGCTCATAGTAAACGTCTTTCCTATAGTTGCGATTTATGTGCAACTCTCCCCATGTGCTTTCCTCATATCCGTCATTTGCTCCTATGTCATAGGGTGCAGTGTGAAATTCATCATAGTTGTTCTTTGCTCCGTAGTAGGCATTAGCATATCCATCTGCATAGTCATTAGAATAGATATGCAATCCGTCTGTGTCTGTTACTTTTACGGTGTCTTGTCCTGTTCCGTATATTCTCAGCTCATCATTACTGCTTTTAAGGGGTCTCTGTGGCTTTTCCTGCCCGTTTTCTGTGTTAGGGGTAGAGTTGTTAGCCTTAGACTGATTACGGGCTTCCTGCCGTCTTAAAACCTCTTCTAAGGGGGTATCATACTCAATCCCGGCTTCCCTTGCCAATCTGTGAGTTTCCTCACTAGCATAGCAAGGGCAGGAGAGGACTATACCAAAGATCAATGTCAATGCTATTATTCTTTTCATCACATCCTGTACCTTTCTACGTCTTTTCCTGTCTGCTCACAATACGCTACACATATTATGTTTGTCTGTTCCTGCTTTATGAAGTGAACGCCCTGAACCCTTAATAATTCCCTTGCGCCGTTAGCCTGAAAGAGCATATCACCTTTACCGTTCAGCTTTTCGCCGCCCTTCTCATCAAGGATTATCCGGCTGTCAATCTGAGATTTAACAGTAAAGCATATCCTTGTAGGGATATTGGCTTTGATAAGTCCTGTGATAATATCCGCACTAGGTCTCTGAGTGGCTAAGATCAGGTGTATGCCGCAAGCTCTAGCCTTTTGTGCTAGTCTCACAATGTATTCTTCCACCTGCTTGCCGCCCGTATACATGAGGTCTGCAAGCTCATCTATGATACAGACTTTGCGGCGCATTGTGTTCCCCTGTGCCGTGTACTCGTCAATGTCACGGCATCTTTCAAGGGTCATTTCGGAGTACCTGTACTCCATTTCATCTACAAGATGCTTTAATGTCTGTATTGCCGTAACGGTGTCCTTTACAAAGGTAAAGTTTTTCAATCCGTAATAATCGTAAAACTCATTCCCCTTAGGGTCAATGCCGATAATATCTACGTCCTTTGGGCGTGCTATCAGCAGGGATAAAATACAAGAGTGCAGGAAAACTGATTTTCCTGAGCCTGTAGTTCCTGCTACAAGTATGTGAGGAGCTTTTGCAAGATCGCAAACTATCCGCTTTCCCTTGTTGTCAATGCCAATCATGAGGTCAAGCTTGTCTGTAGACAATCCCTTGTAAAGATCATCAATAATAACTTCATTGTCTGCACCTTTTTTCTCAATACAGAGTTTATCCCCATCGACATATACTCTGACGTTGTTATCTTTACAAGCTATACCAAAATTCTTTTCAAGGTTAAGAACCTGCTTTATCTTGGTATCAATGTCAAGATTGCTGATGTATGTGGTGACGGTTGGAGCATCTATCACGTTATCTACTCTCAAGCCGTACTTCGCAAGCAGGATATTAAGTCTGTTAATATCCTCTCTATGGTCAATTTTATTGAATGTAATTCTAGGTCTGATTATTTTCTTTATGTCCATTTGTTACCCCTTTTCCCTGAGTGCTAAATCCTCTCTTATATTATACCATATTGTTTTAAGCCGCTGTACAGAAAAAATCCTCATCACTAAAAGTAAAACCCTCATAGTGATTGAATATTACATCATCAGGGATAAGCTCATCAGCGTTTGCGATTTCTCCCATGCTAGGCTCATCCCAATCAACGCCCATAATTTCAGCATATATTCCCTCATCTGAAAGTTCAATCATATAATGTTCTTTAAGCTCTATAAGCTGTTCCCTGCTCAATTCTGATATATACATGGTTCAATCCTCCTTTGCTATAAGGTCAATCATATTCTGTACTGTGGCTTTCCTGCTCGCCTTGCAATCATCTGTCCAGTCATTGACTTTATCAATGCACTTGTAAAGATTGCCGATTAGCTTATATTTGTACTGTCCTATATTGGCAAGCTGTAAACCTTTAACGACAAAATCAATCTCATGCCGTAAAAGCTGATCCGCTTCTCCCTTTGTCCATTCCTCAATCACTCCTGCATTATCCTTTGCGGTGACTGCAAGATAGATAAATCCTGCAAGCATGATGTTGTGTTCGTCCTCACTGTCAATCAAACCTTTGCAATAACGCTCAATCAGTACTGACATTTCCGCTATTGTGTCAAGTGCTGTGTCGTTCTCAAATACTCCTGTTCCCCATGCTCCCATATCTCAATTCCTCCTTTATGCCGCCTTATAAAGCTGTTCTGATACATCATTAAGAAAACTATCAATACTATCCGCATCGTTAATCAATGTTCGGATTGACTGCGGCACTCCGTTTACTGTATTTCGGGCATTTACCCACATTTCAGCATGTTCATCAGGATCAAAGTCAATAGCATACTCTCTGAAAGCATCTATAAAACTTCTCTTTGTCCTGTTATGCCATATTGAAAAGACAAAATCCTCACCTGCATCGGAGTAAAACTCCATTTCCGTATAGTATTCCTTGTCCTGCTTTTCGGTGCAGATTATGTTTATATCATTGTCCTCTAATATCTCAATGATTTTCTTTGACAATGTCATTGTCTTTACCCCCTTATACTGAATACTTTTCTGCTATCTTTGCCATTGTGTTATATAGCACTCTGAAATAGTCAAAATTAAAACTGTTTTCCGCACAAGTCCTGACATAATATATTCCGTCAATCAATGCGGTTCTGTAATTGTCCTTATCCTCAATATCCTCATTTATCAGATTGATGAATGTGTCTGCTATCTCTTCGGGATATTCAAAAATATCGGTTGGAAATCTCTTTGTGTCTGTATTTGTCATTGTGTACCCCCTTATACTGCATTATAAAAATCGTCTGTTACATCATCAAACTTGGAATTTAATACTCTGTAGTCGTGTATATAATCCGTATATGCTCCACCAAAAAGAGAAGCATCTGTGTGTGCTTCCCGGTGGATTCTGTCAATTACCTGTAGTTTTGTATAACCGTTATACGGCTGTTCCTTATACGGTATGTTGTCATTGTTTGCTATGAAATATCTCATTGTTTACCCCCTTATGCGTAAACTTCTTCACGGTCAATGTAAAGGTGGCTATCATCACCATTCACATAATAATCAACGTCTGCATCAGGTTTGTACTTGTTTATGAAATATCCCACGGTTGAAAAGTATGCTGATATGATGCTGTTGGTTATATCCTCAAAATCTCCGCACTCTTTAAGATGATAAAGCGCATCTTCGTTCATATCGTCAATATCATCTTCGCCGCCTACCTGCTTTAATGCGGCTTCACAGGTGTCTATTGCATCGTTTATAGCGTCCTCATATATCCCTAAATACTGAAAATTGGTACACATATCTTTATCCCTCCTTATGCTGTTTCGCTTATTTTCTCAACTATGTGCATCGGCTTCGCCTGTTCCATAGCTTTACCGATAATCCTATTTGCTTCTGATATCGTGCATCCTGTAGTCTGTATCACGTTCTCAATGGCTTTCGTTATGTCTTTGATTGCATCGGCGTACTTATCAATGAAAGCCTGTTCTTTTTCGGCTTCTTCTTTTGCCATATATTCAAGTATATCGTTTCTGCCCTCGATATACTCTTTGAAATACTCAATCTGATGTTCTTTGAAGTCATCAATGTACTTTGCTATCCTGATTGCATCGGATAAATCCCTTTTTACGTCCTCTATAAAATCATTAGCCAAGTAGTCAAGGCTTGCAGGTGCTTCGTCCTCATCGTCTATTTCAATCTCAATGCTGTTATCATCTACGGTTAACTCAATGCCGGAAAGCCAACCATAATTATCATCAATCAATTCCTCGATCACTTCGCTTATGTCATCATTATGCAGGTCTGTAAGGTAAAATGATGATGAATGTCCGATGTACTTTCGGCAATCTTCAATGTTTTCTTCTTTCATCCACTCTTCAAACTGCTCGTAACTGTCCTCACAAAACCATATAAAAGCGTTTTCTCTCTCTGCATCATCTGCATTAACAAGTGGGTATTTCTCTATAATATCTGCGCCTTTCCATGATACATCGTATAATTTCAGGTTGCGGCTTTCGTTCCATGCCTTTTCATTCTCTTTAAGATAGTCAATAGCTTGCTTTACTCCGTTTTTTGCATCATCAATAGTTATCATTTCATTTCCCCTTTCATCAATACGCCCGTAAAGGGGCTTTACGTCCTCAATACGGGCTTTGTTTGTTTTATCCCTATGTTTGTATGCCTGATACTCAATACAGGCTCTATGCGGTCAATTTAAGCGTTTCAAAATCTCGCTCTATTCTGTTTGCTTCTTCTTTATCTTTTGAAATTTCAATGTAATATCCGCTCGTCCAACAATTTATATATCGCTCATAGATCGCCATTGTTGCTCCGTGCTTTGTGTAGCATAGCAGGTTATCTAATAGACAGCCCTCAATTTCATCAATGATATCCGCTCCGTTTTGGTGTAGGAACTTGTCAAGCTGTCCTGCCTGAAGATTTATCTTTGTCATTGTGTACCCCCTTTATGCACTGATATATTCAATGTTCGTATACGGTATAGCGATCAATTCATCCCCCATACTTATCAATATGCTATAATCCATGCTCTTTATATCCTCTCTACGGACATTGAAAAGCCTGTTGTAGGTCTGAATTGATATAAAATCAATGATGATTTCGCAATCCTGCGCCATGTTCTCCAATGCGTTCATCATTTCGCAATATGTTTTCCTGTTCATGCTGTCCTCCTCATATGGTCATTAGTCTGCCTATGGCAGAGTAAATCTCTTTTAATTCTTCATTAAGGTCACGGGCGGCAATATAGCCCTGTTCCGCAAGTTCTCTGACCTGCTCAATGGTCAAGTCTTTATCATTTGCCATGCGGTAAAATATTTCTCTGATTGTCTGTATTTCGTTCTGATCGCTCATGCTGTTTCCCTCTCTCTGTTTGCTATGCCGTATCGCTCCGCTATGAAAGCCTTGTTTACCTTATTGAGTGAATTTTCAATGCCGTAAATGTAATTGCAACATAAAGTAAACATTTCTTGCTCTTTGCTTTCCTGCTCTGTTAGTGCCTTGAATGGGTTGTATTCATGGTTTTTTGTGAAATACTCAATGTATTCATTACACCATTTCAAGTGGCTCTGTACTTCTTCGAGTGCTTTCATATCTTAATATCCCCCTTATAAAGATGATATATAATCATTATCAATGCCATGTGTACCTCCTTAAAATGAAAAGAGGGATTTTTCAATCCCCCTTATCTTAATTCGTCAATGTGGTCTTTCATAAACTTTACTGCCTCAATGAAACTGTCAAAAGCTGGCAATTCATCAGGTAAAATCAATCCTACGTCAATACCTGCGTTTGTACTCATATAGGGATAATGCCTCAATATATGCTTATCTCCCTTTGTTATACTGAAAACTCCATGCTTTGTTGTGGCTGTGTAACTTGGCTTTCCAAAACAATTTCTGCATACTCCCATTTTTTATGCTCCTTTCATTAAAAAAGGGGCTTATATAAAGCCCCTATCTGTTAGCCCAGTATCCATAAGAATAAATATTTTTAGAATATCTTTTATAATATTTTTCAAGGCGGTTCATATATGCCGCTTTTAATTTGTCAACGATAGTTTTCAATGCTTCGATTTCGTCATTGTCAAGCGGTATGATGTTTGCATTGTCCGGCGTGTTTTCTTCTCTCCGGCTTGTAAAGTCAATGCATACCTCGTTGTTATCGTTATCATGCAGGTATTCAATCAATACGGGCTGACTGCTCCATAACCCACTACAGCATCCGATTGTCTCAAGGTCAATGCGGCTCTGCATCCAATCATATATCCTGAAATCGTTAAAATTGCTCATATTGTAGCGGATAAACACCTCTTTTTTGTTGCTGTCATCGGCATTTATCGGGCTGTCGTATTCGTCATTATAGTAAATCGTGCTGTCAATGCTCGGGCGGTCAATAGCCACCGTCAAGCCGGATTTTGCGAAGTGGATATAATCTTTTTTGTTAAAATAATCAATCCATCCACCTTTTGTGAATTGATGTTTAGTTCCGTCATCCTTTGAATTAACCACAAAAGAATAATTGTTTATATATTCCTTTTTGGCTTCTCCTGACAGTAAATAAACAAGTTTTGGCTTGCTTTCCTGCGGTACTTCCTGCAATCCTGCAAGGCTCTCTGCAAGTGTCAAGCGGTCGGCGGTCTGCTTTGCATACCATACCTTTTTAACCCGATGCCAACGATATCCGGCAGATTTTAAGCTGTTCAATGTGTCCGTGTCCGGCTTCACTTCAAAACTTATCTCGATGCCGTTTAATTCCTCATTAAGTGTATATGATGCCATTGTTTCAACCCCCTATCCTTTTTATTTCTGTTACATTGTATTTATTGCAAAATCTGATCATTTCTTCTGCCGTTTCGCAAAACCTGCCTACACCGCAATAAATGCCATTTGTCAATATATGCACATTGTAATAATACGGAAAAAAATTTGTGATATGATAAAATGCTATATTCATCTTTCAATCCTCCTGCAAAAGCTTAAAACCTAACAAATGATTGACTTCTGATGCAGGATAAGCAAAAAAACGACCTCTGCGAGTGAAGCCGCCCTTTTCCTGCCGTTTATAAATCAATCTGCCGTGATATCCGGCGTTTACGCTATAATCAAGGGCGTATATCTTGGAATATGTCACAAGATATCGCTTTCCGCTTTCGTAAAGCCGTTCGGCTTCGAATCCTGATAATTCAATAGTACCGATTTTTATAATGTCCATATATCCCCCTTATGCAATCTCGTAATCTTCCTCAATATACCCGGAGAACTTTTCCCTCATAAACCGCTTCCGTTTTATACTCGCTCCATATATCCCGGCGTGATTGCTTCTCTATGTGGGCGGCTATAATCTCAATTATAACCATAACCCTGCGCCCGTCTGCCCTGTATACCCTATGGGCGGCGGTCTTTATCTGCCCGTAAAGCCCTGAAAAACGATCAAGGGCGCACATTGTCGGCAGGGGCTGTTCATACCATGAAACGGCGTGATAGTTCATGATATCCGCTTTCAAGGCTTCAAGGTCTGTCGGATTCATGCCGATATTGTCCAATAATGACATATCATAGTACAGATAATCGCCGCTGTGATACTTCGAAACGGCGGCGGTCAAGCTGTTTTCCTTTGCGGTCTTTTTCGCCGTCTTAAAAAGATTATATTTCATGTTTTAACCTCCTATGAAAAATTGACTTTTGGTTATAATAAAGCCGTCAAGCTTTCCGGCTCGGCGGCTCTATACAATCAAAAATCTATATCCTTATAAAATAAGGTGTTGCTGTCCTCGTGATATATGGTTACATCGTCCACAACTCGATATAACCTGCCCTGAAATGTGAACGAGTGCTGACCTTTGGCGGCTTCTCTTCTAAATCTCTTTATCATATCGCCGCCCCCTTAGTTATACCAATATGTTAACTCTAGTGTTCTATAACATCCGGCTTTGACTGCTTCCCTCTCAACGATTGAGGGGTAAATGCCGTTAAACCGTATATCCGCATTAAAGGCTTTGAAATATTCCCGAACCTTTGCAAACTTGCGGTTATCCTCTTCCTCAAGCTTGGCGGCTCTCTTCTCGTTGTATCGGGTGCTGTCGTTCTCCCAATAAAACTTGTTGACTGCAAACCCTGCATATCTGTAGAATGCATTCATGGCTTTTGTGGCTTCCTTTATAACCTCGTATGTGTTCGAGGTATAATCTGCGTGCCTTTTTGCAAGCTCTCCGACTGCGATTCTTCTTAATTCTGCGATTGTTTTCATGTTTTCGTCCTCCTGATTTAGAATGATGTATTTTTTCCCCTAAGTCTCTGCCGATTTTTAAGCCTGCCGCCGTAGCTGTGAAGATATCCGGCGGCAAGCCTTACATTTTCGGGTTGTTTATGGACTTAGTAAAGCCGCTCACGCTGTTCGGCTGTTTGCCTTGGTGGGCGGCTCTGTAAATCCATAATATAGGTTTGGTTTTTCCGTTTGGTGGTGCGTCTGTCGAATTACTCGATTAGCAACCATGCTTTGACATGTCATGGTCTCTGCTGTTCTTTGACACCCATTACATTTATTTTGGGTCGGTTCTCAGCTACCTTCCGCAATTTATCCGGGCTTGCGTTGCGCCTGTCTGATTTTCAAGGTTCTATAAAATTTTAGGTTTGCCCCGGTGGGGGCGGTTGGTGTTGTTCCCTTTGCTGATTCTTATAATACACGAAAACATTCGTAAAGTCAAGCCTTATTTTTATATTTTTTCGACTATTTTTTTATGTCCTGCTGCAACCTGTAAAAACCTTGTATTTATGCGGTTTTTGGGGTATAATAGGATAGTACAAAAGATATAAAATTTATAAATCAGGGGATGTGATCAGCGGTATTTTTTCGGCTGTCCGTCCTCTTTTATTTTGGGGAGATATGGCTTTTACTGATTGGAGCAAAGACGAAAAAAAACAGATAATCGATATTTTGAAAGATTGCCCTGCATCCGTCCGGCTGTCCGTCCGGGATAGGATAAAGGATATGTCCGCTGAGGATGCCTTGGAGACTGTGAAAGCCCTTTTAAGCTCGTCTGAGGATGTACAGGGGGATAATATACCCTTATCCAAAGAAAAGCCGTTAAAAGACCTTTTAAGCCCCTCTGAGACTATGCAAGGGGATGATATAGGGAATAAGTCCAAAAAGCCCCTAAAAGCCGTTAAAAGCCCTTTGGAGACGAAAAGCAAAGCCGGATCTAGGCAAACAAAAAGCCCTGGTTCTTCCTATAAAGAAAAGAAAAGCCCTGCAAAGCCCGTAAAGCATCCCGAAGCCGTAAAGGGTAGTATTAAGCCTTTGGAGACCGTAAAAGCCCTTGAAAAGCCTTTGGAACGTGTACAGGGTGATATAATGACAGATAACTTCGATATAATGGAAATAAAAGCCCGTGTGGATGCCCTTATATCTTCCTATACTTCTATCCATGATATTCAGGACTTAACCAAAGCACCACAACGATTTTTTACCGCATTAAGTGCTTATATTGGAGATAATCTATTCAAGGGTACAAAGATTCTAAAAGATACTTCTACTATAAACAATGGCTCTTGTATGCCGTCTACCTGTGATAGATATAATTGGGATAGGGTAGCCGCTTGTATATCCTTATATGTAAATCTATGCAATCTGTATAATAAATCGTTCTTATTTGACGGTATAGCCGCTTTTCTTGGTTGCGGTGAAAATACTTTGAAAGATAATAACGAAAAGCTAACCCAAAGAGGGGTAGACATTTACGAAAAAAGAGAAGCTTCGTTATCTGCCGGAGTGGTAGACACGAAAACAACCAATGTAACGGGCTTGCTCGCCGGGCTTAACCATTGGCATCAGTGGAGCGGAACAGGAGCAAATCGAACAGAGGTTCGAGAAACAACCGTTATGTATCCTGTATTGGTTGACATAAATAAAAGCACATCCGAAGGTCTGCCGGATAATTCCAATAAATAACCCGTGATCTGTTTATAAAATGCCGTGTTTATGCGGTTTATACGGTGTTTTATGGTATTTCCATTTGTTCGTATAATTTATGTTATAAGAACTTTTAATATCCTATGGGGATAGTAGGATATAGGGGGCAGGGGGTCTATGAAAACAGGCGTTTTGGGCGGGGTTAGCCCTCTAAGCACCGAAAATCCAAAAACC
>Ga0326512_10002752_pt1 | contig 13010 bp, 16 predicted proteins | sample 1_2617_0518_D_FD_203652 | JGI IMG/M metagenome (GOLD analysis project Ga0326512, IMG submission 203652) | Bovine rumen microbial communities from UC Davis, California, United States - 1_2617_0518 | ecosystem: Host-associated > Mammals > Digestive system > Stomach > Rumen | place: USA... | reverse complement strand
GCGGTGCCGACGGTGGGTTTGTTGTCTAAGTCTGCCATATTTTTAGTCTTTAAAATGTTTCAGTATCTGGTTCTTTACTATGGGGTTGCTGTCCCAGTTTGCTACGGCCTGCGCCACCTTCTTGCCGGTGACTGCGCGACCGTACTGGCGCAACTGTCCGATGAAGGCCACGATGGCCATGCGTGCTTCCTCCGCTTCCTCCTCGCTATGGGCGTAGAGCTGGAAGGTGATGGGAAAGCCTTTGAGCGGTTGCTGTGTTTCCTTTGTCATTTTGCCGTGATTTTTAATTGTTGGGCTGCTGAGATACAGCAGCATACTTAACCTTTATTCGTTGATGGGAGGGAGTGGATCTGCGGGAGGAGCTGGCGGTGCGTCGAAGCCACCCATGAGCGGCGGGAGTCGGTTGCCGGTGATGCCTCGCAGGATTTCGTAGCCTTGTGCCAGTGTGTCCTTGTTCTGTCCGAGCCACGATACGATGCCGTTGGCCACGTCCTTGGTATTGTCGAACCAGGTAGGGACGGGCGCGTCGTAGTCGGGCAGGTCGGGCATGTCCTTGGCAAAGTAGTCGTAGAGCTTTTCGGCTTCGTCAACTTTGCCGTTGCAGAGCATGAGGCACTGTATTTTAAGCGTAGCCTTACTGGAGGGGCGGACAGCTTGGAGCATTTCGAGTTTCTTTTTTGAGGGTCGGTTAAACCATTTCATTCTTTTGCCGTGAATGTTTTTAAAGGGAGGGGCTGCGGCGATACCGCAGCTTACGGGACGGGCGCAGCCCCTCGGTGCTCACCCTGCGGAGAGGCGCAGGGCACGGTGGCCTTTAGCCGTTGCAACCACAGCCCGGACAGTCACAGGGCTTGGGAGCCGAGTAGATGCAGACAGGCTGGGCATCGAGGCTGGAGCGGCCAGTCAGACGATCGGAGATAATCTGATTGTAGGCCGTAGCCATAGCAGAGTTCTCGACGCTGGTGCTCTGTGACGTGCTCTGCTGTCCGCTGATGGTGTCGGCAACAGACTGGGTGATGTTGATGTCACCCTGGATGCGACGGTTCACCTCGCTCTCCAACAGTGCACCGATGTTGTCGAGTCGCTTGTCCACGCCTGCATAGTAGGCCATAGCCACCTCCTTTGCTGACTGTGCGGCCTCTTTGGCCTCCTTCGACTTCGCGTTGGCGTAGGTGCCGCCGAAGATCCATGCTGTTGCGCCTGCTACGGCTGCTACTGACGCCACGGTCAGCCCGGCAATCGCCACGCCGCTGGGGCGCTTCGACTGCTTGTAGCCAACCATGTACTGCTCGTAGGGAGTCATGCCACCCCCGTTGCCCATTGATTTCAGGGCCATCAGGTCATTCATTTCGAGTGCCATAATGTTTAAGTTTTTGTGTTGGTTGTGAAATGTGAATTAACTCGCGGGCCGGAAAATCCGAACCCGCTGGCAAAGTTAGTGGAAAAATTGCGGTGATACCGCAACATACGGGACTATTCACCAGAAGCCTGCGGTTCGTCCGTGAAGCCAGGACTTCAATGTCTTCTCTTTACAGTCATTTCGAGATGCTTCAGAATGTTATAGACTTGTCTGTCGCTGATGTGGTGACGCTCGGCCAGCGTCAGGATGACAGCCTTGCGAGACTTCATCGTCTCAGACAGTTGCAGGTAGTCGCGATACAAGTTGCAATACTTGTAATCTTCCAGACGGATGCCCGCATCGTTCATTCGTTGAAGCAGCTCTTTGTTAAATTCTACTAAATCAATAATTCGCATCGTGCAAAAATGTTAATGTTTAGAATATTCTTATTATCTTTGCACCCACTCTCACAGTCTTATAGACAGAAACATCCCTGTCGCCCAGAAGAGCCTTAGCGGTCTCTCGGTGGGTGACAGGGATGTCATGTGAATGTCTGTGAGAGGATTTTTCAGGAAACCGGGAGGCCGCTTTTTTCAGTCTGCCGTTCCTTTGTGAGAAGTGAGTGGCTGCCGTGATACAGCAGCGTGCTGGACACTATTCGCCCGGCGGATTCGTAGCCGGGTTCAGCAGGAAGTAGCCGCCGTCGCGCGTGCGCAGCGGACCGTCGCTGGCGGCGAGCACCACGATGGTGTCACTGCCGACGGCGCACACCTCGCCGATGGTGAGCGTGGCCTGCTGCACGGGTGTGACGGTGAGCGCGGCCTGCTCCACGGGCGTGACGGCGAGCGCGGCCTGCTCAGTGGGCGTCACCTCCAGTGCCGGCTGATCCACCGTCGTCACCGCAAGCGTTGCTGCGGCGACTGCGGTAGCGGTCAGCACTGCCGATGGCACCGGAGTGAGGTCGAAATTAAGGCATGCCATGGCGCTTATGCTTCTACGAGTTTACCGAGTGTCTGCACGGCGATATTCTTGCGCACGCCGTCGTTGGCGTTGGCATCGACGATATACGCCGTGGCGATGACGCGCATGTTTCCAAACGCAAGCTTGGAAGTGTCAACGATGGCGTACCATGTGTTGATAGTGACGGGATCCTGCGGTTCCTCTCCTTCGGGAGTCTCTGGCTGTACCGTCTCTGTCTCCTTGAAGATGACGACATCGGTGTCCTGGCTCTTGGATGCGTCCTTGTAGCCTTTCACGCTGGTGTTTCCAGATTTGACCTCGATGTCGAAGTCGTCGGTGTCCATCGCGAAGCCCGGGGCTTCGAGTTTGATGGCGAATTTGATTTCGTCGTTCTTGTAATAATTAGCCATAATTCTGATTGGTGTTAAGTGTTGGTGTTAAGATACGTGCGAGCGCCGCCTGGCGCAAGGGCAGAGTGCCCGCCGGAAAGGCGGCGGGCACCGCTGGCTACTCATCGGGATGTGGCGCGTCGTCCTCGGTTTCGATGGCCTCCAGTCGGGCTATCTCATCCTGTGCGGCATTGATTTTGTTGCGCCACTGCTGACGCTTTTCAAGTTTCTCCTTGTACTCGGTCTTGGTGGCCTTACCCTCGGCAAGCTTGGCTGCGATATAATCGGTAGCCTTCAGCTCTGCCGAAGCATTGTTCACGATAAGATACTGCTCGTTAAGCAGCGATTGCTTTTCCTGTTGTGTCATGACGTTTAATTTTTTGGTTGGTTAATAAATGATATTTGCTGTTGATAAGATTGCGGTGACTAAAAGACTCGTTGGCGACGATGCACTGGCGTCGGGGATTGTAGCGGCAGTAGCGCCACCAGCCCGTGTCGACGCTCTGAAGCATCGCCATCAGCCGATTGTGGTCGGTGCGGTTCTTCAGCTGCCCGAAGTAGCTGTTGATGGACGAGAGGAAGCTTTCGAGTTGCGAGAGTTTTTCGCGCTCTGACAGGCCGTTATACCAGCGAAGCCGCTCCATGCCGCGCCGATAGGTGCAGTCATTCAGGTGCAGCCGGTTGTTGCGGATATGAGACCCAAGGAACTCAAGCCCGTGTTGGGACGGCTGGTCGTAGAACTTCTTCTCGTTCAGGCGGACGCCTTTGGCGGCGAGCCGGCGACGAAGTGCCGGTATAAGTGACAGTGCATAGCGATGCCGGCTTTCCGGCACCACCATCACGAAGTCGTCCATGAAGCAGGTGGTGCGCACGCCGCAATCATCGTTGAGCCAGCGCACCTCGTCGTTGACATACAGCCCCATGCCTTTCTGTGACGGCAGACGTCCTATGGGTGCGCCGATGCCGTCGGGCTTGCCGAAGAGCGACTTCTCCGGGTCGATGTGCTCGTGCCAGAAGGCGCGTGGCGTGCGCAGTTCACAGTGGTGCGTTGGACAGTTGTGGACGACGACCATCGTCAGCCATCGCAGATAGTCAGGATATTCGTCGGCGTAGGCCGGCGGACATCCGCCCGAGATAGCAGCATTGGCAATGATGTCGTCCTGGTACTTGTCGATGATGCGGAGAAAGAACTGCTCCATAACGTCGAGGTTGGCATTGGGGAAAAAGCCTTTGAGGTCGAGCTTGATGATGCGGGCAGGACGGGTATAGCCCTGCGTCACCTCGAAGACATCCTCCATAACCCGGTTGATGGCTGCCTGGCTGCCCATGCCTATGCGGTTGTTGAACGTGCGCTCGTGCAACTCCTGTTCGACACACGGCTCCAGTGCGTCGCAAAATTCATGGTCGGCGTTGCGCCCGGAGGCGCAGGTGGCGAATATCTCTCGCCAGCGCGGAATAGATGTAAGGAATACATAGTTCTCTTCAATCCGGAAAGTACGCTCCAGCCGTGCCTGCGTGTCGCTATAGAGCTGCGAGGCCCAGCGCCGCTCGAAGGCCACGGAGTCGCGTCCGTAGCGCTTGTTCTTGCGCGTTGTGTCCATCACGTCGCACTGATGCCTGAATATGGTTGCCTTTTCTCGAAGAGTCATCTTTTATTAAAACAGATAAGAAAAACTATAAGTCATTCCAGTATAATACGTTAAGACAATTTCGCCAGGGCCCTCGCACGATTCGTGTTGTTCACGTTGTTGTTGTTGAGGTTGCCGTTGTTGCCGTTGAAATTCCAAGCGTTGTTAACGTTGTACCTCTGCGCGAACCAACGGTTCGTGCTGGGTGTCGGACGACATTATGATGTTGCTATCGCCGGGCTGCCGTAGCCGCCGCGACGCCCGCGCAAAAGGCGGGAATGATAGCCGCGTCCCCTATTGACTTATTCCGTAACTGACGACGACCTCTTCCGGTGTGCATGCTAACCCGTAGCATCATAAGCCGGGACCTGCCGCCGCTCCTGACGGGAATTAAGACTTACAGCTTCTTAGTGAATTGCGCCATTTTTTAATACCGCACTCAATGCGCTCCATTCTCTCCGCCATCAGATACAGTTCAGTGTCTGGCACTACACCGAGGTCGCGCAACAAATCAAACACGGCCATCGCCTTGCCGTAGCAGCCTATCATCTGCCGTATCTCCTGTTGCCGCACCTCTTCACATTCGTGGGCTATTGTGAAGTGGTCGATGATGCCGAGAATGGCACGCCGCATGTCGGCCCCGAGGCCGTCGATGCGCTCTATCTTCGGCATGCGCTGGAAGATGGGATTATAGATCCTGAGAAGCATCTTGGCATCTACCAATATGCTCGACTTGTCGTTCTTGGCCTTATTGCCGCCGGGTCTCGGCTTCGTTCCGTGATTCATTGTCTTGTCTCCTTCTTATTTCGCGCCACCTGTCGGTCTGCTCTTCGTAGGCATCCTGCAGATAGGCATCGTAGTCGGTGTATTGCTTCATTTGCTTTTCTGATTGCGAGCCGCCCCAAGGGGCGGCATTATAGCGCCCGCGCCACACCCTTACGGGATGGGCGCGGAGCGTTTAAGCTTTAAAATTCAATAGCGCCAGGGCCCTCGCACGATACGTGTTGGTCACGTGGTAGCTGCCGAGGTAGCCGTTGATGCCGTTGAAAATCCAAGCGTAGTTAACGCTGTACCTCTGCGCGAACCAACGGTGCGTGCTGTTACTAATAGCGGTCTTGCCCATCTTCGACAGCGTGCGGTTGATGACGGCCATGTTGGCGTCTTCCATGAACTGAACGCCCTCGTGGACGCCCTGCAGATACCAGTCGCCGAAGTCCAGGCCGTCGATGCCGTAGGTTGTGTTGTAGGCATAGTACAATGCCGGGAACTTGTACTTCTCGCCGCCGTCCTTGGTGGGAGCGGTCTTCAGGGCGTACTTCAGCGTCAGCTCCTTGGCGTGCGGCAAGCCGAAGCAACCAAACTTCTGCGGGTACGGGATGCCGAACTCGCCATGCAGGTAGGCCTCGTAGGTCTTGTAGTAATTGCGGATGGCTGTGCAGAATACCGAGGTGTTGAACTCCTCGCGCTTCACGGGGCTGGTATTGCCCGTCTCGCTGCCCACGGCGATGTCCGCCGTCGGCACACGCTCTTCGGTGGTGCCGAAGTAGGCCGCACCACGGGCGATGTTCAACAGACCGCGATAGTTCGTAGTCTGGCCGTTCAATTTCTTATACCAGTCTCTGGCGGGCATGTCGCCCCACGTGGTGAATTTGATGGTCAGACCGGAGCCGCTTACGGCATTCTGCTGGTGATTGCTCCACACGTCGCACTGCACCACGATACACGTACCGCCCTCATCGACCTTTTTGCCGTCGGCATCGGCCAGATAGGCCCACCACGCCTGTGTATCGCCCATCTCGACGGCCTTGGCGGCCACGGCGGCAGAAATCTCTGCGGCGGTGGTGGCGTTGATGTCGGTAGAGGTGAGCGTCGGCGTAACGGGGATGTTGCTGGCGTACGCCGCATCGCTGCTCTTCGACGCATCGCGGATGCGGAGGTTGATGGTTGGCGTGGTGCTGGTGATGGCGGTGATGGTGTACTGCAGCACATCGGCATACTTGCGGTCGGCCTCCGTGCCGTTCATCACCACGGCCTTGCCGCCGTAGAATCCGCACACCGGCCCGATGGCAGTCAGTCCGGCGGCAGTAATGAGGGCGTGGTTCAGGCGGTCACCACCCTTGTAGAAGTAGTAGTCGTTGGCGTCTGCATAGACGGCATCGCCCAGGGCGGGAATGCCTACCTGCACGTTGATGCCGTCGACGCGCAGCTCGTTGCCGGCGGTTATGCCCGTGAGCGTCGTCTCGGTGCTGCTTTTTGGCTTGGCAGCATACTCAGAGATGTTGTTTACTTTCTTTATAGCCATAATAAAATTTTCTATTTTACGATTTACTATTTACGACATTACTTGATGAGCGCCCAGTCGCCCGTAGAGCCTGTGACGGCCTTGCTCAGGTAGCAGGCGCCCGTCTCGGGGTTGAAGCGCACCAGGCCGATGGCCTTCGGAATCTCGGTGGGGGCAGCACTGACGACATCGAACATCTTCTGTCCCATGATCATGAAGCCGTCCTCGGCGTCGAAGGTGACGGCCTTCAGTGCGGCCTGTCCCTCGGCGAGTGTGCGGCGCAGCGCGTCTACCTCGTAGTGCAGACCGGCGATGGCTTCCACCAGCACCTGCAGCTTGTGCGAGTCGAGCGATCCGGCCAGCGAGCGCAGCGTGTCGGGCAGTCCCTGTGCGTAGGCGATAGAGACGTAGGCCTCGCCGACGGCGGTCTGCAGCACGATCATGCCAAAGTCTTCCACGGCCAGCGTCGTGCCGATTTCCACGGTACCGGTGGCGGCGGTAGCCAACTCATACTTCACATAGTCGGTCAGGGCAGCTTCATTCTGGTCGCTATAGCTGACGGTCTGTCCGTCTATTGTGAGCACCTGGTCTTCGTTCTGGAAGGCTGCGCTGCCGTCCTGCTTCATGCCGGAGATGACGGCGGTGTGCAGATAGGTGACGGTGCCGTCGGTGTCTTCTGTTGCCGTGGTCAACCACGTGGGCTGTACGCGGCTTACGTTGCGAATCCAGCGCAGCTGCGTATCGCTGACGGCCTCGATGGTGTCGGCAGCGTTGCCGACGACGAGCAGCTGTCCGAACGAATGACACGCCTCGATAACGGCGGTCAGCACAATCTCCGAACCGGCATCGCCAGCATCGCCGATGGCCACATAGTCGTCGTAGCGACGGCTCCAGCCGATGTGCGCACAGGTGTTCGCAAGTGTGATGCCGCTGATGACCAGCCAGCCTGCCTGCGTGGTGTTATAGAAGCGGTAGGACTTGCCGTTCTGCGTGGCGTCGGTATAGGCACACTCCGTGCCGTCGTTGACACTGGTGGGCGCGCCTGCCGACAGGGGCTTGAAGCGCACCGTCGGTTGCAGGTTCACTCCGTTCTCGTCTGTGAAGAGCAGTCCGTTCGGGTATGTTGCCGTTCCGATTCCGCCGTAGGGCAGGGCCGGCACCATGATGGCATAGCCGTCGCCCACCGTGCGGGCACGGCGCAACAGGTTGAAGCCCGTAGCCCAGAGCGCGGCAGCCGAGAAGTCGGTCTTGGCACCGATGCTCACCAGACGTGCAGGCACATCGCTGTCGATGCTCAGGTCTCCGCCGACGGTGTCGACGGGCAGCGTCTGCGTATATTCTGCGTTGGCTTTGGCGCCGTCCCATGATGCCAGGTTGTGGGCCATGGCGGGAGTGATATCGCCGGCTTCAAGACCGGCCTTGATGAGCGCCTGAATCAGGTCCTTGACGTTAGCCTCCGACACCTGCGAGCCGTCCCATGCACCGGCGGCGTGGGCAACGTGGAAGGTGTAGAGCCGGCGGTCGTAGAACACGGTGTCGCCTGCGCCGTAGGGCTCAAGTGTTGAGAAGGTAGGATAGCCGAGAACGTTCTTCTCGATCAGTGCCGTCAGCGATGCCGACAGCGCCTGGTTGCGCGCGGGATCGGCGACGGCGGAGGTGACGGTGTTCAGGATTACCGGCTGGCCTCCGAGGGTGGGATTACCTTGTTTCATTGTTTCTATTGTTAAAGATTTATTGTTTCGATGTTATGCGCCGACGAGCGACATCGGATCTGTGGTTTCCACGAAGCCGTAGCGCCCGTCGATGTCGTCGAGCCGGTCGCCAAGCGATGCGTATTCGCCTTTGGCGTCCTCTATCTGCCCGGCGGCACGTTCGGCGGCCCCGGCAGCATTGCCGGCGCGTTCGGCGGCGGTGTCGGCCCTGGTGGCGGCGGCAGAAGCGTCGGCGGCGCCCTGTTGAGCGGGGGCGGTGGCCGCCTGTGCGTCGGCCAGCGCCTGATAGAGAGCGGCCAGCACGCGCTGGTATTCGTTTACGACGTCGGCGCTGGCGGGGTCGGCGGTTTCCTGGAACTGTACCGTGCGGTTGTTCAGGTCACTGTGGGCCATCTGCAGCTGTCGCAGGTTAATCGCCTTGTCGAGTGTAGAATTGTCTGTTGGCATGACGTCTTGTTTTTTAGATTTCTAATGAGAGGCGCGGAGGGGTTGTCCGTCCCTCCGCGTCCCGTTGCGCCCGCTTACTCGCCTGCGGGCAGTCCGAGGGCTGTGCGCACCTCGGCATCGGTGGCAAACTCGCCCACGATGTAGCCGGCGTCGGCGTGGTTGCCCCAGCCGTAGGCCGTGGCAGCGTTGGTCAGCGTGGTCTGGATGGCCTGTGCCAGGTCGCTGGCGGGGATGCCGTCGGCAGGCTTGGTGTACTTTGCACCGATAGCGGTGTTGATACCGGCCAGGATGCCCTCCAGGGTCTCCGTGTTCTCGATGCCGGCCAGGAAGGCCACGATCTCGTTGAACTTGTCGATGGCAGCGGTCACGTTGTCACCGTCGTTGAGCAGTGCCTCCAGGGCTGCGATGCGGTCTGAGAGGGCGGAGCCCTGTCCTTCACTTGCAGTCTTCACTGCATCAAGAGCCTGCTTGATGAGCAGGAGGTGCGCCAAATTAAGAGCGCTGTTTGCATTGGTCTTTGCCATGTTGCTAAACTTGTTTGTGTTGGTTAAAAAAATTAAGTGAACTATCTGTCATGGCTGCTGCGGTGCAGCAGCTTACTGAACAGTCGTTGATGTCAGAGGCCGAGGGCGGCCTTTACTTCGTCGTCGGTGGCGAAGTTGTTCTCCATTGCCTCGCGGGCTTCGGGCGAGAAGTCCTGCAGCTGCAGGGTTTCGTCCTCGACGCTCTGGCTGTTTACCTTGCCGTCGGCTATCTTGCCGTCGGGTGTCACCACGTCGATGGTCACGCCGTCGGCGGGCACGTCGAAGTTGCGCTGCTGTACGCGGATGTGCCGCAGTACATTGGTGCCGTCGTCCGTCACCTCGTAATAGAAATGCAGCGGCGCGTTCACGAGGGCATGCTTCAGTTTTGTTAAGTCTGGTGTTGGCATTGTTCTCTTCTTTTTAGGATTAGTTACTCGCCGACGACGAGCGACATGGGGTCGTCGTTCTCCGCCAGCTGTATTGCGCCGTCGAGGATTTTTTCAACCTCGTCCTTGTTGTACTTCAGGTAGCGCGGGTCAATACTTTTGTTATTTTTATCTTCCATAATCCGTTGCTTACGTTAGCAATATACGTCCTGCGGTTGGTTGCTTCAAGGGCAGTATTTTTTTTGAGGGTAAACGGCGGACGGTGTGATGCCCGTCCGCCGGCGGATTTACTCGCCCTCGAAGTAGGCCTTGATGGCATTCATGGCTTCGCACACCTTCATCAGGATGTCAACCGAGAGCGACGATGGCGACAGTTGGATTTCGCCGTTCACCACTGATACATTGAGGGGTTTGTTCACCCTGCCGTCCGTTGACACCACGCGCATCTCGCCGCGCACCAGTGCGCCCGTCTCCTGTTGCAGGGTCATGTCGCCAGTTACCACCATGTCGTCGCCGATAGCGACCTCTACCTGCTTCAGCAGGCGCTCATTCGAAACTTTTACTTCCATAATTCTTTCCTTTCTTTTTTTAAATTGGTTCAACAATATTTATTATTTCTTGTTCATCATCTCAAACAGCAGTTCCTCAACGCGCTTCAGCCGCTGCTCAATGCCGTCGCGTCGCTCCCGCTCGTTGGCCAGGTCGCGCTCCAGGTTCTTTATCATCGCATCCTTTTCCGTTACCTCCTTTTTCAGGGCGACGATTTCACGGGCGGCGGTGATGGCGGAGACCACGCCAAGTGCACCGTAGTCGAGGCCGAGGCTATCTCCTTCGTACACCAGTTCCGGCATTACGGTCATTACAGACTGTGCTATGGTGCCAAGGTGTTCTTTCTTGTCATCGAGGTCTTTCCACACGAACCTGATAATCGGCAGTTCTGCTATCTTAGATATGTCGGGAGAGAGATAGGCCAGCACATCCTTTCGCCGGATGTCCGAACCATCAATAAACGAGCCGGAGACAGCTTTAACGTTTCCGCCTTCCATGTAGGTATTTGATCCGTCGAAGCGTAAAACCCATCTGGAAGCTCCGTCATCATACAGCCCTCTGTAATTGGAGGCAGACCAGTGTAGTGATATTCTATCGTTCGAAGCGTTAATGTTTCTGCATACCGCAACCTCTGCATTGCTTGAGTTAGACACGACAAGTTTTCCTAACAACACCTGCATGTTTGTTGTGTTGGTTTTGACGCAGTTTGACGTGTCTGCCGCAAGGTCTTGATAAGTATAACTTGAGTCGCCTTCCCGCCTTACGCCGAGAGACGTGCCGCTCCAGTTGAACTCCAGGCTCTTTCCGTTCGTACCATTAGTACCATTTGTTCCGTCAGCACCCTTCAGGTTTACGTAGCTACCCCAAGCACCACCTTCCTGCCGCAGGCGCAGGTAAGTGCCGCTCCATTGGTATTCTATGCTTTTGCCAGTTGCGCCTTTCAGATAGTTGAACGTCAATGTGGTAATGCCGTTCACTGTGCTTGCCGACACGCTTGGCGTACCTACATAGTCGATATAGTCTCCTGCCTCCGCCACGATACTGCTGATGCCGCCGCCACTGCCGCCGCTCGGCAGAGTCACGCCATCGCCAAGATTGGTATCGCCGTTACGCAGGTACAACTTATTGTTAGTGCTGTCAAGATACAGCCCAGTGCCGTAGTTGCTATGTGTGTGACCTTCGAGCGAAACTATACTGTTGCCAAATTTCAGCGGGCGTCCTGTAGCATCCCAGTCAACCGCGAGTGTTTTGGCTTGCAAAATCCCCTTGAAGAAGTGGAATTGATTAGTGCAATATATATCCTTAACAATAACGGCACTCCAAGGATAACCAATAAGACCAAGGCTGCAAGAACTGCCACTCGCAGGCACAAGGTTACCAGTAATAGCAGAGCTGCCTGACAGCGGGATATAGTCGCCGCTGAGCGACGGCATATCTACCTCACTGAGCTGAGTGCCATCTTGGTCTTTCAGCAAGAGTTTCTTGCTGTCGCTGCTCAGTGCGATACTCTTGCCGAACTTCTCGGTCTTCGGCATTGCGCCGATGTCGTCGAACGTAAACTCCAGCGTGCTGCCAGATGTCGATTCTGCCTCTTTCTTCGTACTGCCTATCTTTACAGCAAAGACGTATTTCGGCTTGTCGCTGATATTATTCCAACTGACAGACACGCCGCCGGACTCGTCGGGCTTGATGAATTGAGTCCATAGCAGGTCGCCACTATCATTCAGCTTAGAGGCCACCCAAACGCCGGTGCTGTCTACACGGAATCCGATGTTGCCATATCTGAAAGTCGTATTCTCCGCTGCCAGGTAGATATTCTTATTCGTGCCGTAGTTCATGGCAATGCCGTCGTAGCCTATCTGCACGAGGTTGGCGGTAGGATAGTCTATAAGGCAAGAGAAATAGCATTCTGCCACTCTCTCTTCGTTATACGCCCACGACCAGCCCGCACTGGCAATATCATAGGCCGTCACCGTGATGGTTAACGTGTGAGAACCTGCACTGTTCAGCACTTTAGAGCAACTGCCCGGATTGTCTGACAGCGTAGACCATTCGGTGATGCTATCCCCGTCTACTTCATATTCCACAGTACCTCTTTGCGGCTTCTGAAGTATTGTCCCGCTGGACTTGGCGAAGTTTATCGTTTGACCTCTGAATACAACGGTTCCGGGCATATCAATCGTGAAAGGTATTTCGATAATGAACTGCGCGTTCTCCGCTCCAACGCTTCCTTCTGCCGAACCACTTGCAACCTTGGTTGCCGTGGTCTGCTGCTGCCATTCCTCGTATGTGCCGACTGACTTGCGCGTGATGTTCGTCGTGCCGGTACTGCCAATAAGAGAGAATCCCGCGCCGTCATCTACTACGTTCAGCGAACCTTCGATGACGGTTTTATCGTTAAGCCTAATCAGACCTCGCGTAATATCAATGCCCGTGCGCTGCTTGATATTCTCGTTGTTTGTGTCCACCACACCAAGTGACACAGACTCTGCAGTAGCCTGCACATACCCCTCCAGGGTTGCTTTCCCTGTGGAGTCGTTAAGTATCTTCTTGGCGAAGATCCCGATGAAGTCATCAGTCAGCACGAACTTCGCGAGTTTCGTTGCGATTGAGCCGTCATCGTTATAGATGTCCTTCTGGATCTGCGAATAGGCCTCTCTCGCGCTTTGCAGGTATTGGGCATAGTTCTCTTCCGTAACATCATCTGGTGTTGTCCCTTCTCCGTCGGTATTCAACACACTGACTATCTCGCGGAACTTTGCGGAGTTCTCGCTACTGCTGCGGGTGTAGTTGGC
>Ga0326512_10002751_pt1 | contig 13010 bp, 24 predicted proteins | sample 1_2617_0518_D_FD_203652 | JGI IMG/M metagenome (GOLD analysis project Ga0326512, IMG submission 203652) | Bovine rumen microbial communities from UC Davis, California, United States - 1_2617_0518 | ecosystem: Host-associated > Mammals > Digestive system > Stomach > Rumen | place: USA... | reverse complement strand
TACAATCGCTGATAATGATGATTGTGGGGTATTTATCTAATGATATATATTTAACGCAATAGAAACGATTCATCGTAATATATACTACACTATATATTATATTATATTATATTATATTATATTATAGGAAAAAACTTTTTTCTTAAATAATGTTAAAAAATTTGGTGGTTTCAAATATTATGTTTACCTTTGCAAACGAAATCAAATAACAATATTTATTAACAACCAAAAACAAAAAAAATATGGCAACATCAACATTTATTAAGAAGTGGAATAATAGACTTTTACAAGACGATGGCAGTTATGTTTCAAAGGAATATAACACGTTTCAGAACGCATTTAAGCGTGAAATGAACAATATTGCAGAGAATATCGGTGCAACACTTGTAAGTTTCTCAAAAGGGCATTATGATGTATCAGGGTTTATTGAGAGAAACGGAAAGTATGTTTATTTCAGTTATGATTCTTCACTTTGTGGAGATAGGGCAACACCCAAACTGAAAGATGGATATGCAATGTTTTGCCGTACCGCTAAAAATGTAAAAGACTATCGTGGAGGTTATAACAATTTCACTTCATTTGAAAATTGTGAGAGTGTAATTGATAGACTTCTCAATACTGAGCATAAAAGTGCATTTTAATAATTAAAATTGCAAGGATATAAATTCTTGCATTGTCTGAGAAGATAGTGCAAGATTTTTTAACAATTTGGCATTAATCTTTTAACAAATTTTATAACATTATTTCAAATGTTCTTTGTATCTTTGCATCAGATTTGAAAACAACAAGTTTAATCAATAAAAAATAGAAACAATGACAAAAGAAGAGTTTTTCAAGTTGGACACAAAACAACGTAGAGAACTTGCATACAAAAGAATGTATAGCGGTGAAAGATGGATTGTATTTGATTACTATCCACTTGCTAATGGTACATATGGTGCAGTGCAGAAGTGCCCAAAACCGATTGACTATGGTTTTCAACATGGATTTGTTTTCAAAGATACTATAGTACCAATTTCATATAACCTTGATTATGACTTTGAAATAAATGCTTATTGGAGTTATTATATAGAAGATAACACCAATAATGATGCTATGTTTCATATCTTCACAACAAAGGAAAAGGCAGAAGAATATGCGAAAACTCTTGACAAAAAACTGAATTACAAAATCACAAATGATGATGTGATTAAGGTTCTTCGCACTATTCCAATTTTCAGTGATGCCTATGTAAGCATTGGAAAACGTGGATATGAAACACTTACAAAACCTTATGAAGTAATTGTCGCTGATGGTTATGGCTACACAACAATGAAAGTTATTGATGGAAGATATATTGAAGTACAATTTGGTCAGTCAAGTCCTTATATTATACCTCATATTAATCTTCTTAAAAGGGCATTTATACTTGGCAAAAATGATTATGACATTAATATTGATTATTGTGAATACGCTGACACTTGGAGGAAATTTTACAATGTCTAAAAACAAAGTGGGGTGAAAATAAAACCCCATTTTTTTTCTTAATTAATGTTAAAAAATTTGCATAATTCAAAAATTATACGTATCTTTGCATCGTCAAATTAAAAGTCAAATAATATATGGATGAGAAAGAGAAAGAATTATTGTTATATCTTCTTAACAAGGCAAATGAAGAGGGTTTATTGAATGTATATGATTGCGAAGAGAAATATCATTCAGTAGAAAGGGTGTTTTTTGATAGAGGTGAATTATATTTTCAAATAAATTAGAATATTAAGAATATGGAAAAGATTAAGAATGCGTTACTTTCAAGAATCGAAGAAATTTCCAAAAGACACAACTATTATGGTTTTTGGAAGTTAGGTGCTGCTTATGTTGACACAAAGGAAAAGAATCCTTATCTATATTTTCCGTCAGAGGAATATGCACGAAAAGTCTTGATGGAAGAGTTTAATAGTCTTACCGAAGATGAATTTGTTCCACAAGAAACAATTGACTGTCTATGTTTCAAGGATGGTGACAAACTTGACATACCATTTGAAGTGTTCAAGCAGAAACCTAAAATACATATTGAAGTTCCATATTATAGTGATGAGCAATGTGGTGTTTCAGTTTCTTATAAAAGAAGTGAAAATGAGAGAGAGGTTTATGAACGTTTGTTTTATAAGATTTTGGATAATGCACGTCAAAAATATATTAACACATTAGATGGGGTTGATTAATATATTAAGTCCACTTGTCCGTGAGGATGGGTGGATTCTTTTTTATATATAATATTAATTGTGTACAAAAGTTAAATAAAAGTTAAAGAATGTAAATCCTTTGTTTTTTTAAAATATTTGAGTTACCTTTGCACCATCAAATTAAAGCAATAAAAGACTATGGAACTAACTTTAAAATTTATCGAAGACAATTTTGATGTTATTAATGAGTTATATTTCAATAACGAATTACTAAAACCAAGATTCGAAATTACTCATGTAAAGTCATATTTAGGTCAGTATCAATGGGTTTATAGTTATGATAATAGAATCTTCTATGATTCAGTAATACGCATTTCCGATATGTTTGATAGGTCGGATGATGATATAGTAAATACTCTCGCACATGAATGTATTCATCTATATATCCGTCAAAATAAGATTCGTGATACAAGACCACATCACGGAAGAGTATTCAATCAAATTGCTGATAGATTAAATCGTGAAGGTGGTTTTCACATTGCAAGAACTGATAGTGTTGAGGGTTGTGGTTTGCGTGACAAATCAAAAATCAATACATTCTATGTGGCAAACTTTTTGAGTGGTAACTGTGGTAAATATTTCTCATTTGTTATTAATAATAATTATATTGATTATTATATTGAACATTTCAAACGTTATCCATCACATTACAAAAAGGCTATCATTTTCAAATCAACTGATGATAAAGCATATGCTCATTATAGAAAGTGCAGAGGTGGTGTAAGAGGATTCTATATTGAAAAGGAACAATACGAACTGAACAAAGAATGTGAGGAAATAATATATATTACGGAAACGTTAGGTTTGGCTCATTCAGCAGCCTAACGTTAAACTTTGTTAACGGAATGAAAATAATTGCCGAAAAATTTTGTAGTTTGAAAAATTATTCCGACCTTTGCACACGGAAACATAAGTCAAACCAAAACAACAAACAATGAAAATCGAAAACATCACCAACGAAAGAGGTAACAAAGTGGCAAACCAAATCAAGGTAGAGACTGATTCTGCAACTTATTTTCAGTCATACGAAAGTGTAATAGCCAAAGTGGAAAAGAACACAAAGAACGTATTGCTTACTCAATATTGGGATTATTCCCCAACGACATTGAGACATCTTCGCACTTTCTTGTCGGACATGGGTTTTGAGTATGGGAGTAAAAAGGAAATTGCAAAAGCCATTGAGGATGGTTACATTATCCTACTACCTTTTAATAGTATGAAAATTTCTTAATAATTCTTAAAATATTTGGTGGTGTGAAATATTATATATATCTTTGCACCATCAAATTTAATATTATATAATCGTTATGGATAAAGTGGTTTATTTGTTAGACAAAAGTTATTATTCAGAGACAATGGTCAGCAACCTTACTGAAAAAGACTTGGAGGAATGGGTTGCAGAAGAAGACTATAATGATAATTATACAATCGTCAAGATTGATGCAAATGGCTATGATAGCATTGACGCAGCCATTCGTGCCGAGATGGGTGATTTTTGGATGGATTATACAAAGGCTAAAGATATGTGTTATATAATCTCTTTCGGATTCAATGAGAGTGGTGCGTAATGCACCATTTTTTATGTGTCATATATAACATATTCTTCTATTGGTTTTGGGAGTTTTATTTCTTCATTGTTTTCATCAATCAAATGATATAGATTTATATCTTCCATGCCGACAAGCCAAACAATATTACTGAATATCATATCATTGTCTTTTGTTGCCCATCTGCCTTTATCAATAACTAATTTCATTATAATAATACTAATAATATATTATATACATCATAACAATAAATATTTCATTGGTTAACAATTTTTAACGTCAAAAATTTTGTAGATTCAAACTAATGTATTAATTTTGCACACGTAATCAATAAACAAATAAAACTATGACATTTTTAGAAGTATTCCTTTGGATTGGTATCAGTGTTTTAATCGCTATCTTCTGCTTTTGGGCAGCAACATTGCTTTTAGTTGTTATGCAAGATATTTTTAACTATCTAAAAAAGAAGTTTTGGAAATAGTCGAATTGTTGTTAGGTTAGGGTTTAGTTTTTTAGGTGAAGATGACATCTTGCATTGTCCGTGATGGATGGTGCAAGATTTTTCTTTTTTAGCCATTTGCAGCCATTCTAACGTATTATATATATCATATAGTATAATTACAAGGATAGACCTATTTTAACACACTACAAGCGTTTTTATGAGGTCTTTATGTGTATAATATATAATATACAATATACGCATATATTGAGTAATATATACAAAGTTTTAATATATCCAAATAATTTAAAAGGTTTTTTCATCGTGTTAAGAAGATTTAACATATTTCTAAAAAAAAAATTAATTCCAAAAAAAAGTTACTTAAAAATTTGCATATGTCAAAATAACGTTATACCTTTGCACTCACAATCAGTTAGCACTATAATTCACTTAAAACATTTGCCTTATGGAAAAGAACAAGACATCTTTAAGAACATTTATGAAAGTATGGTATGACAATGATGTATCTTGCATTGATGCGTTAGAAAAACTCACGGATGAGGTATATTTGCATTCTATGGGATGGAAACAAGTATATCACGAAGGAGTTGGAAATGGTGTTCATTCGCCAAAAGAAGACATCGTTGTTGTCTTTGATGAAGATGATTTGCCTTTATATCATTCATACGCAGTATTTAAATACAATCCAAAAGCGTGGGTGTCAGTTGAGAATGATGGATGGGATGAGGTTTACAAGGGTAATAATGGCGAAGAATATGATGTTGAACCACTCTCTGAATGAGGGTGGTTTCTTCTTTATATATTATAATTCAATTTAAGACTATATATAGCCATTCTAAACGCTTTTAATTGGTTTATGGTATGATTATATACTAATAGTCATTTTAACGCAATGTAAGGCTTATATAATATATTATACATAATATGCGGTTAATATATAATACATAATATATAGTAATAGTATATATATTGAGTAAAATAATGCTTCATTTGACATATCCAAATTTTTCAGCAAGTTTTTTCAATGTATTATATTTTTTTAAGAGTTATGTTAATTAATCTTAACGCAATGAAAAAAAGTCTCAAAATGTTTGGTAGATTAAAAGTGATGTTGTAATTTTGCACTCGTTAAACAACAATTACTAAAAATTAAAATAAACAATGTTATGATTACATCAGTAAAAGAAGAGAATATCATTGATGGGAATATGGGTATAGATGAAATACTAAACCTATTAGGCAAAGCAAATGATGAGACATACGGCAAACTCAATATGATACTATTCAGCCTACAAGCAAAAGGTATCATTGTGTTCAACGAGGACAAACTTGATAAAGAATATAATTCAAGTCCTATCTAAAAGTTAAAAATCATTAACACAATAAAAAAAAGTGCTTGAAAATTTGCATAATTCAAAGTAAAGTATTACCTTTGCATCGTCAAACAATAAATAAGTAATCAAAATGTCAAACCCCTTAACATCTTCCGATATGGAAACAAGACCACCACCGAAATAACGTTTTGTATTTATATTATTTAATTTATGGTAGTACAGAACAAAACTAACAGAATTGGCTGAAGGAGTTTTTTCAATATTCTTTTTTCAAGTAAGCCGACAATCCAAGTCCTATATGAAGGCAAGAGACCGACCTAATATTTAAGTATATATTTTTTTTTACATTTATAATATATGAAAAATAACCAACTGATAGTGTAGTATCGCTGCGTCAGACTGATGGTTTTCCCCACATTGGGTTTTTGGTCAGTTGCAATTTAAGTCCAAGACTATGGCAAGAGCATCGCCTTATATATAAAATAATTTATTAGAGTTAATTCTTGGGGGCGGCTGAGTGTGGGCGGCTGCGGTACAAAGCCTACACACAATCAATGGAGGCAATATGGCAAGAGCAAGTCCTAATATTTAAGATATAATATTCATTATTTTTTTTTAGTATATATTATTATAACGGCATTTCTCTATTTGGGGGGTATAGAGACTGCCGTTTTTTATATATAATACTCTCAAATGTTAATTAATCTTAACACAATGAAAATAATTAAGGAAAACCTTGCATAATTCAAAGATTATATATACCTTTGCATCGGTTTTAATAATTAACTCAAATTCTTTGCATTATGTTTTTAAGATTTTCAAAAGGTCAGTACGATTCTAATAGAGTAAGACTATTTAGAAAGTGTGTGTTTCTTGGAGATTCCGTAGTAATGGAGTATGGCGATAGAATTGTAGGTGTAGCCAAATTGCACCAAGAAACCAACAAATGCTTTGACTATGATGTTATCGTAGCAAATAAGTGTGAACTTGGTGGAGAAAAAATTGCACGTTTTATAAAAGACATGATAGGAAAGTCTAATAAGTTTACCACAAATCCATCAGTCAAAAGACGTAAATATTATGTGGAGTATGTAGATTGTGAGGTTTTGCCTTTAAAAGCAAGTATAACATTCAGTAAGTGTTAAACTTTCTTAATGGCTGAAAAATAAATGGGAAAAACCTTGCATGATTCAAATATTCTATTTACCTTTGCACCGAATTAATCAACATATTGTTTCATCTAAAAAATTTTTCACATGGAAAAAATCAACGTAAACGGCAGAGAGACTGAGATTTACTACCTTTCGAATAGAGAGATGGTTGACCTTCTAAAAGGTGACACATTGAGTGAAGAAGACAAGAATAAGGTCAATCAATATATTATTGACCGTTTCGAATATGAGAACTGCCCAAAGGTGGGTGAAGATAGGGATGATGTCTTTGCAAGACAATTCTCAGATTTCATGAATGGGAGATGCAATGACATTCAAAAGGTCGCATCACTAATGGCACATGACCACCGCTATTTGCAGCAACAAATGTTCAAGGTGTGTCTTGAATATATCAAGATTCTCGCTGATAACTATGAGAATCGTTACTTTGACGGAAGAAACGAATGGGCTTGTACCGCATCAAAGCATATGCTTGATGGAATAAAAAAAGCCAATTATCCATACTAAAATAAAGATTCCCTCATCACACAATGGTGAGGGATTTTTATTTCTATATCAATATATTCAATTTAAGGCTATTTAAAGGCTTGTAGAACCACTTTCTAATAAAAATGGATACATTGTCCATCTTGAACTATAAATGCGCTTAAAACGTTTTTAAATGGCTTTTTTTGATATATTGTTTCCTATAGGCTACATTTTCCCTATTTGATAATGCACAATACTATATATACTGACATTATAAAGATGATATTCCATATAATATATAATAATATTAATAATATATAGAAAGTATAAAATATATAGGAAAAAATAGAAAAGTTAAATAATATAAAATATTAGAAAAATATGTTCAAAAACTTGCATATATCAAATATTATATATACCTTTGCACACACAATGGTAAGGGTAAGACCTTAAAGTATAGTCTCCGTCACGTTTAAACTTTTTTTGTTAACAAACGTTAAAATTTAACAAGATTTAACGAAAAAATATCATTAATTATTTTGCTGAATAAAATATTATATGTAATTTTGCACCAACAAACATAACGAAATAGGAGGTAACGAATATGGCAACAATAATCATCAAACAAAAGAGAGAAAAAACGTTCAAGGATATATCTATCCAATGTGAACGGATATTCACACTACATATCAATGGATATGGAAGTGAAAAAATGTACAAGATGGTTGAAGAGATATTTTTCAACGTTATAGAAAAAAATGGCGGTTATTAACATAATTTAACGCTCAAAATTTGGTCAAGTCAAATATTATACCGAACTTTGCACCCACAATCAAACAACAATATTCACTAACTTAAAAAACTTTTACAAAATGGGAACTTGTAATTTTTACACAATCAACGCTCAGTCCTATCACACAATCAATGACACATACATTGACTATGACGAGAATGGCAATGAGGTAGAGCGTCAACGTGACACATGGGATTATGATGATTATATTGACTGCATCCGATACAATGGTGAGGAAAGCGGTTTATTTCCCTATCCATCAAACGGAGAGTATAATAACCGAATGAAGGCAATGGACATTTGCTCTAATGGGGGCGAATTGCACACATTTGGCAATGGCAATGCGTGGACAACTGAAACGTACATTGAAAGCACTATATGTTTGCGTAGTGGCTATTATAGTGGTGCTATCTTCGACTATGACATTAGGGTGCAGACTTATGAAGGGGTTGACCTTTATCTCTCTGACTATGACAATGAAGATGATTTGGTAGATGACTATCTTGATATTCTCTATGACCTTATAGAGTGGCAAGGACACAACCACAAATGGAACGTGGGAACGTTCAAGATGCACAAAGAGAATATCCGCAAATGGTTAACCAAACTTATCACCGCAGAGATTGAGAAGTGTGAGAAATTCTGCAAGGATAACGCAGAAGATGAACTCGCAGTCTATGCAAGATTCAGCAACGGAGAAACGTGGTACACAAAGGTGGGTTAATACCCACCAAATGTACTTTCGTAGAAAGCATTGGCTATGCCAATGTACTCAAATGAGTAACGTATTAATATATATATAACTTAATATAATATATAACATGGAAGTAACAACATTTTTGAAAGAGAGTATTGAAATGAACAAGATGTTAATAACCGAATTGGCAAAGAAAGACATCAATGAACTGACTGAATTGGTCAATGGTGTGCCCTTTGAAGACGCATATAATAAATTGGGTGGGTTTAACCTTGAAATAAGTCCTGCCTTCATTGATAAGGAATTAATTGGTATTGATATATTCTTTGACTTTAATTTCAACTCTATCAATGGAACAATATTCCGTAAGCCTAATGGAATGTGCGAATTGGGTGAAACATGGGATGTATGGATTGGTGATAAGATAATTGCCCAAGTCATTGGAAATGAGGATGATGTGGATTTTGTAAGATTTGTTTAACATTATTTAACGAAAAAAAGGGTGCAAAAGTTTGCATAATTCAAAAATTATCCCGACCTTTGCACCAACAAATTAAACAATATATAACATGAGCAACGAAAACGTAATCAAAGCATTTATGAAAGGTGAGAGTGCTAAATCATCTAATGGTAACTTATATGTGTCTTGGGATGGAAAACGTCTTATAAACTACTCAACGTGTATAGCGCAGAAATCATCTAACGGAAGATATATTGTCAACTCAACGAAGTATAGTATGTCAACATCGAAGATACAATGCTATGTCCGTTACCACATTGGGAAATATAGAGAAGTATTCAACGTACCGATTAATACTCTATACCTTAAATAATAAATGTACTCAAATGAGTAACGTTTAACATCATTTAACATAATATATTTGACAGTTTAAAATATTATACCGAACTTTGCACCATCAAATTAAACATAAGACAAAATGGAAAAGACAAAGAAAGATTTGATGATTATAAAATAACATTTATAGATATTAGATAATATGAAAGAAAAATTTATTACTATTAGAAAAAGTATCTTCCGTCTTGAAAAGGAGATGAACGTTGAGTGTAAGAAATATCTTGAAAGAACTCTCAAAGAACATGATGGTAGAATTGATTTCACTGACGAAAATGGTACATTAGACGATAGACCATGTGTCACTTATGATGGTGGGAGACACCCTGAATATAACACCAATGCCTTTTCATCGGTATATGCAGTGTTCCTCAAAGATGGTGACATCATGCTTGAAACGGAAGATGAATCCGAATATTCCATCAGTAGGATTGATTGGGATGAAGTATATTGCGTTGCTGAATATGTATATTATCTTTTAAATTCTTAAACATAAAAAAGTGCATCCGTAGAAAGCATCCTATGGATGTACTTTCGCAGAAAGCATCCTATGGATGTACTCAAATGAGTAGTATATAATTAATATGAAAAGGTTAATAAAGAACTATGTAAAAAAAAGGCTCAGTGTGGCACACCCTGAAAATTATGCCTTTTTACGTTGGCTTGTTGGATTTGTTTCCAATGAGAAAGTAAATGAAGATATTATTTGCGGTGTTGCAAGTTGGTTGTATCACACAAAGAATTACAATTTTCCGATAACGGATTTGTTTGTGATTGACAACACGATATACCTATATACCACAAGACCAAGTTTATGGATTGGCAAGCGTGGAAGTACGATTGAAAGTTGTCAAGATGCCCTTAATTTCAATGTTGATGGTGAGAAAGTGCATGATTATGGAATACATATCATGGAAGATATTGTCTCGCCAACGTACAAAATTCATGGGTATTGGAGAGTTTATTCAGACGATTTCTTATATATGTAGGACTTTTTTCTTAATTAATAATAAGTAACAAAACAATTTAATATATGTTTGAAGTAACATACGGAAAACATTTAGACATTGGAAGGTTGGAGTTTTGGATTTGGCGGTTTCCATTTCTCACTGAATTTGATTCTTTCAAGTTCGATGGTAGAAAACACCTATTTTGGAAGTTCTATTGGAGAACATAACTTTTTTCTTAAATAATGTGAAAAAATTTGGATATATGAAATAATTTTTGTATCTTTGCAGCGTATTAATTAAGAAACATTATTAACAATTTAAACTATTCAAATATGACGCAAAAAGAAAAAGAAGTGTTATTGTCCCTTTTGAAAAAAGCGAATGAAGAAGGGTGTATTTCTATCTATGATAATGATGAAAACTTTTATCCCGTTTCTTGGATTTTCGCTGATGGCAATGATTTTATAATAAAAATTTAGAAAACCTAACAAAATAAAGAAAAACCAATTAAAAATAAGACAACATGAAAATTGTTATCGTAGAGATTAAGGAAGTCGAACTTACAAAAGGTAGTGAGGAAACATTTAACACACTTGTAGAATTAGAGAAAAATAATGCGTTTAACACAATGCTCAAATGGGGATTGGTTGACCTTCGTGTGGAGAGTTATGAGGTTGACGATGAAAGTGGAAATTATATTGAGCGAAAAATCGTCAATGATATCAATGATGCAAAAGAATTTCTCTATGATTGGGGAGATAAACTTGATGTCTTTGCCTATGTGGATGGACAAGATTATGATTGTCTAAACGTTTATGATTTGGTTTAGCACCATCAATCTTTAAAATGTAATGAATATGAAAAAGTATATATACTATATTTTAGCAACCGATGATACCGATGAAATTATATTTCATGTGTATAACAATGCAGTGAGTGAGTATTCAAAGCATGAAAGTGCTACCCTATATGGTAAGACATTTATGGGTGATATGTCTGTAATCTTTTCAAAGTGATATATAGACAAATAAAAAAAAATCACCCCATTTAACATCATTTAACATCGAAAATTTTGTAGATTCAAAGTAAAGCATTACCTTTGCACCGAGATTTAGAAATAACAAGTTTAACCAACAAAAGAAAAGGAGAAAAAGACAATGGCAAACATGACTGAAATGGCAATTCGCAACGTGGCTAACAACAAGTTGAACGGAAAGTTCAACCTCTCGCAGTATCGTGAGGGTGGTAGCAAACATGACGAAAAGGTAAAAGCAATGCTGCACAAACGCATTTGCGAGGAAGTGGTAGAGTTCGCTGAATCGCACCCACAAATCCCAATGTATTTCATTCTTTCAGTAGGTATCTCAAAGGGTGCTTATAAGATGAGCGAATTCAACAAAGGGTACAAACGTTTCGATGCAGCAGAAGTCGAAATGGTGTTCAAGATGGGTAGAGCATATAATGACTACAATGAGCAGTACAAGAAAAAAATGTCCGATGTGACTATTCGATTGATTATGAGGTACTATGAGAAAGTATCACATGACTACAATCAGTTCTTGGTTGACCTCAATAACTCAAAGGTATTGGGAAAGAAATGTGGTAGCCGTGAAATGCTCTACACCGACCTCTGCAAAAACCTCAACATTCCTATCAAGGAAAAAGAGGAAGTGAAACTCGCAGAGGTTGCGTAGGGGGTAGTTGGGGGATATTGGTGGTGGTTTCCACCACCAATTTTTTTATAATATATATTTATCAATAAAAATAAAAAGACATGGCAACAAATAAGAATACACATAAGGTAACTTTGATGCAAGGTGACAAGACTGCAACATTCCGTTTAAATGACAAGGAGTTTGATGCACTTAAAAGATGCGTTGTTCCACGTTACTATAATAGAATATATAACTTTGCAGCATATACATGGGCTGACTATGACATTTCGAAGTCAAAAAGTGCAAGGTTTCATTCTATATTCAATTATCATAATGGTGATTTTCATTTCTTTGAGGAATAAACATGAATAGAACATATAAAGTCAAATACGATAGTGGTGACATATATACAAACAAGATAGTCACCTCTAATCAACTTATAAATGATTTCTTGGAAGTAAGTAATGAGTTTGAGGATGCAGACCTTATAGGATGGTTGCAAACCCTAATCAAAAATGATAGACAAGATGAAGGAGTAGATTTTATTTGCAATGCTTGGGATTTAATCTTGGAAAATGAAACCGAATAAGAATAAACCAATATGTGCTGATTGTGGAAAACCGAAAATGGTATTTGAAACGGAAAAAAAAGCACAAAACTTTATCAAATACAATGGCAATGATATACTCAAAGAAAATCAAACAATTAATGATATAAGAGTATATTATTGTCCGTCTTGTTGTGCATATCATATATCCACAAAGCCGTTTAAGGAAAACTATAATTATAGAACTGAAAAACTGATTGAATCATATAAACGTTATAACACAAATAAAGCCGTTTTAAGCGGTTTAAA
>Ga0326512_10002750_pt1 | contig 13011 bp, 18 predicted proteins | sample 1_2617_0518_D_FD_203652 | JGI IMG/M metagenome (GOLD analysis project Ga0326512, IMG submission 203652) | Bovine rumen microbial communities from UC Davis, California, United States - 1_2617_0518 | ecosystem: Host-associated > Mammals > Digestive system > Stomach > Rumen | place: USA... | reverse complement strand
ACCATGCCCAAAATGAGGGAATACGCCCAGGGCATCAAGAAGGGCGCCACCGCGCGTGTTTCGCAGCACCCGAGCGGGCTCTGGCGCGATTCCACGGGCGTTTACTATAATCCGCGCTATTACATGCAGAAGCGCGGCGATTTTTGGTATCAGGTGCACGACGGCGGCGGGACCGTATCGGGCCGCGCTAAACGCATGATCGAGTTCGCACGCCGACCGCACAGCGACAGCGGCCGCAATCTAATTACAGGCATAGAGCAGTACTACCCCCGCCCGAGCGGCGGGCGTGTGCTATGGGCCGAGTACGACGAGCAGCGCGACGCCCTCGCGGCCGATTTTGCCGAGGCCGTAGAGCAGGCCGCCGCGGATATTCAGAAGGAGGTCGGCGGCAATGGCTAGAGGCACCGTTAAACTTTCGATCCTATCGACCTACGACGACAAGGGCGCCGCCCAGGCCGAGCGCGCCATGCAGCGCTTCGCCAAGAAATACGGCACCGTTGCGACCGACGGCGCAAAGGCCACGGCCACCCTCGACGCCACCACGGCGGCGTTGGCGCGCCAATCCGTGGCGTTCGACCAGGCCGCCGCGAAGTGGGCGGGCTACAGCAAGAAAGCCGCCGCGCTATCGCGCAGCCTGGCGCCGCTAAGCGCCGCCGCCGCGGCCGTGGGCGCGGCGTCCATAAAGATGGCCGTGGAGTACGAGCAGGGCCTGGCGAAGGTTTCCACAATCATGGACAGAACCGCCATGAGCGCCGACGAAATGGGAAAGGCCCTCCTCCAGGTTTCGACCGACACGGGGCGCGGCGTGGGCGAAATTGAAGAAGCGACCTACCAGGCCCTCTCCGCGAGCGTGGACACCGCTAAAAGCGTTGATTTTGTACGTCAGGCCGTGAACCTGAGCAAAGCCGGCTTCACGGAAACAAGCACGAGCGTGGACGTATTGACCACCGCAATTAACGCGTACGGTTTGAGCGCCGACGACGCCGCGAGCCTGTCCGACAAATTGGTCCAGGCCCAGAACGCCGGCAAAACGACGGTAGACCAGTTGGGCCAGAGTTTGGGCCAAGTGATCCCGACGGCCGCGGCGTACGGCGTCAATATCGACCAGCTATTGACGGGTTACGTCCAAATGACTAAACAGGGCATCAACACCGCCAACAGCACCACGTATTTAAACCGCATGCTAACGGAATTGAATAAAAGCGGTTCGACCGTGGACAAAACCCTGCGCGAGAAAACGGGCCGCAGTTTCCGCGAATTGATGGACGACGGCGCGAGCCTCGGCGACGTAATGGAGATTCTCATGGACGCCGCCGGCGGCGATTCCGTGGCGTTCGCCAATCTATGGAGCAGCGCGGTCGCGGGCCGCGGCGCGTTGGCTATCGCGAACGCGGGCGCCGACGAGTTCAACCGCCAATTAAACATCATGGAGCACAGCGCGGGCACCGTGGACAGGGCGCTCAAAGATTTGGAGACGCCCGCGAGCCAGGCGGGCAAGGCCATTAACGCATTGAAGAATACGGGCATAGAGCTGGGCGAGGTTTTCCTCGCGGCGTTGGCCCCCGCCGCCGAGCGCGCAAAGGACGCCGCGCACGGTTTATATGAATGGTTCAGCAACCTAGACGACGCGACCAAAAACAACATAGCGGGCGCCGTGGCGTTCACCGCCGCATTGGCCCCCGCCATCATGCTGTTTAGCAAGTTCGCCGGCGTCGTGTCCAAGGGCTACAAGGCCCTGGCCGTGGTCACGGCATGGATGGCAAAGGCCACCGCCGCGACGTACGCCCACGTTGTGGCGACCGAGGGCGAGGCCGCGGCCCAGGCCATGAGCACCGCCCAGATGGCCCGCGCCACGGTAGCCATGAAAGCCCAGGCGTTGGGCGCCAAGGCGCTCGCCGCGGCCCAGACGTTGGCCAAAGGCGCCATCGTTGCCATGGTAGCCGCGGGCGTCGTTTTCGCCATTCAGAAGTTTGGCGAATGGATCGAAGAGCAGAAGCAGCTATACCAGGCAACGGCCGGCCTCGAGAACGCGCAGCGCCGCGCCGCGTCGTCGTTCAAGTTGGCCGCGGCGGGCGCGCAGCAAACCGCCATCAGCTACGGCGAAATGCACGACCGCGCGAGCGCCGTAATAGCCTCCCAGGCCGACCTGGCCCGAGGCATCACGGACACGTTCACCGAAGCCAACCGCAGCGCCGCCGAGTTGGACGCATACGCCGCGACCATCGGAGAGCTGGCCAACAAATCGAATCTGAGCACCGAAGAGCAGGCGCGCCTCGTTATGGCCGTGGACGGTTTGAACGCCGCCGCGGGCACCACGTACGAGGTCGTGGACGCCGCGCACGGCGCCATCGTTGACGAGACCGGCGCCGTTATCGACAACGTGGACGCCATCAACAAGCTGGTCGCCGCCAAGAAACGCGAGATACAGGCCGAGGCGTTGGCCAGCGCGGCGAAAGACGCCTACAAGGCCCAGGCCGACGCCATGGCCGAGCTGACGCAGGCCCAGGCGAACCTGACCGCCGCGCAGGAAAATTACAACAAGGCCGCCGCCGCGGGCGACGTGAGCCCCGAGGAAATGCTCGGATACGCGAGCGCGGTAGACCAGGCCCAGGCAGAGGTCGACCGTTTGCAAAAGGCATACGACAGCGCCACCGACGCGGCCGACAGTTTCAGCGACCAGCAGGAAGTTTTGGCAATGGGCTCCGAGGCCGTGGGCGACAGTTTGGCCGCCGCAATCAGCGAGACCAACGGCTTCGCAACGACCATGAGCGCCAACGGCAAGAGCGTAAAGACGTTCTATCAACAGCTAAAGGCCGCGGGTGTCACGGGCGACCAGTTCAAGACGTTGACCAGCCAGCAGCTGAGCACCCTGGCGAGCAAGTACGACGGCACGTTTGCGAGCATCGAGGGAGAGCTCCGCTCGTACGGCATCGACGTTAAGGGCGCCGAGACGCAGACCCGCACCAGCATGGCGAACAGCACCGCCGCAGTGGCGAACAGCGGCCTGCCCGCCGCGGCGACCACCACCATGGGCAACGCCGTTAATGCGCTATTCAATGGGGCATCCAAGGCCAGCGGCGCGGGCGCGAAATTGTCGAGCAGCGCGCGGTCGGGCATCGACACCACCGCCGCGAACGGGCGCGCGGTTTCGTTGATGAAGAACGCGCGCGACGCCGCCGCGGGCGTCAGCGCATACAGCACGGGAAAGAATTTCAGCGCGGGCATAGCGTCGGGCATCCGTAGCGGCGTGACGCTCATTAGGAGCGCCGCCCAGTACGTGGCCGAGCAGGCCAAGAAAAAGGCCGATAATACGCTGTCCGTTCAATCGCCCTCCCGCGTAATGATGGAGACGGGCGCGTATTTTTCCGAGGGTTTCGCGTTGGGCATCCGCGACCAGGCCGACGCGGCGGTCCGCGCCGCCCAGGTAATGGCCCAGGGCGCCGCCGACGCCGCCAACGTGCGCGCGGCCGCCCCCATGCTGCAGGCGGCCAACGCATCGACCCTGGACGGCGCGCGCCTAGTTGCGGCCGTTGACGCGTTGACCGCACGTGTAGACCAGTTGGACAGGAACCTGGGCGCGACGATCGCAAACAACGCGCCCGTGGTAGTAGAGCCCGAGCGGGAATTTGCCCGCCGTGTGAGAAAGGCGGCCGCGTATGAGTAGCCATTATTCGATGGAGATTATCTCGAGCGTTTGGTTTAGAGACGAATACTGCGCAATCCCGCAACCCGGCGCATATAGGGCCGTGAAAATCGGACGCGGCGATGCGCCCACGATTTGGCCCGTAGATATATCGAACCTCCTGGCGGTTTCATGGGAGCAGATAGGCACGGCGGGAACGCCTATTTACAGGCGGCCCGCCGCCCGTGAAGCGTCGTTTACGTTGCAAGCGATCGAGGGCGCCGCGGACGTTGACACAATACGATATTGGGCCGCCGCGTCGTCGCAGGGCGGTTGGCCGTTGCAAATAACCGTATACCATGGGGAAAACCCGTTTACGGCGTTCGCAAACATCACGGGCATTACCCCGCAATCGTTCGAATGGAAGGACGGGAATGTATTGCTCGAAGTCCGCGCGGCCATCGTTTCGCCGTGGTGCAAGTTGGCGGCCCATCTGACCGAGGGCGGCACGTTCGAACTGGGGGGCGACATGCCCGCCGACGTCGTTTATTCAATAGGCGCGAGCGGCACCGCCGGCGGTTTCACCATAGAATCCAGCGGGGGCACGCCGTGGGCTAACACATACGACGCGAGCGGCGCCGTACGTGCGGACTCGACGCGCCGATGGTATCCGGCGGGGGGTACGGGTTTCGCGTTTAGGCAGGGCGGCGCAGCGGGCAGCGGTTCATATTACCTCGAGCGCGTGCCACGACGGCCGAGCGGGAACCCGTACACCGTAACGACGCGCGGGCGTTTCAATTATCTATATGTTATCGACAATTATTCACAGCCAGTCTGGAGCGTGTGACGATGGCATTTGAAAACGTCTATGTAACCGTTACCGACGAATTAAAGACGATTCTCGGGGAGTTCGCCCCCGTATCGTTCGACCATGCCCACGGCGACGATGAGAACAGCTTCACGCTAACGGCATACGCCGAGCAGTTCACGGCCCCGAAGGGCGGCCTCGTGTTCGTGGACGGCACCGACCTGGGCGGCATCATCGACGATATAAGCGTATCGCTAGACGCGAGCGGCGCGCGCGTCGTCACCTATAAGGGCCGCACGTGGGCGGGCATCCTGACGGGCCTGATCGTGGAGCCCGACGCGGGCGCGGACTATTACACCGTTAGCGGCGAGGCGAACGCCGTTTTGGCCCAGGTTATCGCCCACATCGGCGCGGGCGGCATATTTAAGGCCGACACCGCCGACAGCGGCCGAACTGTCAGCGGGTACACCTTCCCGCGATATTGCGACGCGTACACGGGCCTCCGCAAGATGGCCGCCGGCGTGACGGCGATATTGCACCACCGATACGACCGCGAGCAGAAGCGCGTAATTTTGAGCGCGAACCTGCGGCCGGTATTGCCGGAAATCAGCAATGAGGAGGCAACCATAACGCTGGCCAGCCGCCGCCCCTACAATCATGTGATTGTTGGCGGCATCGGCGAACTTAAAAACCGCGTGATTGTTCACCGATACGCCGACGCGGCGGGAAACATCAGCGCCACGCAGACGTTCACGGGCGCCCAGGAAATGGCGTATTTCTACGATTTGAACAACGCCGAGCGGGCCGACGCCGAGACCGCCGCCGAGGAATGGCTGGCCGCCGCCCAGGGTAGCGACACCACCACGGTAGAGGTAACGGCCAACCGCCTGGAGTTCGACGTGGGCGACCATGTGACCGTGAGCGACGCCGAGACGGGCACCACGGCGCGCGCCGTTATCGGGAAAAAGATTGTGCGTATTGACCCGTTGGAGGGCTACACCGCGCGTTATGTGACCGCCAACGCCACGGGATCGACCCGCACCGCGGGCGGCGAGGGCGGGTCGTGGAATTACCGACCGAACGCGCCCGCCGTGTACTACGACACCGCCACGGGCGCGCTGCAGTATGGCGACGCGCTGCATACATTGGACGCCAAGACGTACGACGTTAGCGCGCTAATCACGCCGGGCGCCAATACAAGCGTTAACACGGCCCAGTTAATCGTATACGCCGGCCGCGTGGCGCAACTGTTCATACGTCTGAACAACACGCAGGCGCGCAGCAGCGGCACCAACTACAAGCTATGCACGCTAGGCACGAAGCTCCTGCCGGCGACGTATGCGAGCGTTTCAGATGGCACGTATGCGGTCGGGGACATAGACAGCGGGACGGGTGCCGTTAATTGCCGCTATTTTGCGAGCCGCGGCAGCACGGCGGGCATTTGGCTATATTCCACTTACATACTCGCCGACACGTTCTAGTGACGCGCGGCGCATGATGGCCCCGAGCAGAGAAAAAGGGGCACACGTGGAGACCGTAACCGTTTCAGTTTTAGTGTTCATAATCACGGGGGCGTTGGGCGCCCTCGGGGGTTTCGTCGTAGCGACGTACACCAAATTCAGCAAGCAGGTGCGCGCCGCGTTCAAATTGGCAAAGGCCCAGGGCCGCAAAGAGATAGTGGACGCGTACCAGGCGTTTGTCGTGGAGGGCCACAAAATGACAGTGGAGCGCCACCGCGAACTCGCCGAGACGTACGAGGCATATACGGCGCTTGGGGGCAACGGGACCGCCAAACGACTATGGGCCGAGTTGGGGGAAATCGACCCCTGGATAGTAACCGACTAGTGAAAGAGGGCCGACAATGAACAGCGAAAGAATCATGGGCGTTATTCGCCTCGTCGTGCCGTTGTGCGTCTATATCGCGACGGCCGCGGGCGTGGCGTTGGACGCCGACCTCCTCTATTGCGGATTGTGCACCGTGGCGGGTATCGCCGCGACGTGTTGGGCGTGGTGGAAAAATAACAACATGACAGACGCCGCCCAGGAGGCCCAACGTTATCTCGACGCGATCCGCGCGGGCTACGACCCCGACGGCGACGCGTGGACGGACGGCGAATAATGGGCGCCGTCACCGCCGCCCGCGTCGTGGAGATAGCGCGGGGCTATATCGGCTATAGGGAAAAGGCCAGCGGGCGCGATTTGGACAGCAAGACGGCCAACGCGGGCCGCGCCAACTACACCAAATTCAACAAGCGTATGCACGACGTCCAGCCGTCGAATATGGACTACCCCGCCGCGTGGTGCGACGCGTTCGTAGACGCGTGCGTATTGGAGGCCGCGGGCGGGGACGTGGACGCCGCGAAATATGTTTTGTGCGGCGACTTCGACGACTACACCGTGGCGAGCGCCGACCTATACAGGCGCGCGGGGCGTTTCGACAAAGCGCCGAAATACGGCGACCAGGTATTTTTCAAGAACGCCGGCGGCATCAACCATACGGGCATAGTGACCAGGGTCACCGCCGCCAAGATTGAAACCGTCGAGGGCAACAGCGGCAACCAGGTCGCGGCCCATTCCTATCTGCGCGTATCGCCCAAAATCGCAGGCTATGGGCATCCGAGATACGGGGCCGAGGCAAACGGGGCCGCAAAACCCGCCACAGCGCCCCAGGGCGGCAAAAGCGACGCCCTGGCCGTGGACGGCAAAGTAGGCCCCGCGACCGTGCGCGCGTGGCAAAAGGTCATGAGCACCACGCAAGACGGCATCATAGGCGGCCAAAGCCGCGCGAGCCGCGCCAACCATAGCGCCATTAACGCCATACGCTACAGCGCCGACAAACACGGCAGCGCCCTAGTTAGGGCCGTGCAGAAGCGCCTGGGCGTGACCGCCGACGGGCTACTCGGGCCCAAGACGATACGCGCAATTCAAAAGCATTTGGGCGTGGCCGCCGACGGCCGTTTCGGACCCGCCACGGCGCGCGCGTTGCAGAAGCGTTTGAACGCGGGCAAATTCTAGCAGCACGGGAAACGCCCCCGAGTTGGGGGCGTTTGCGTTTCGCCTATTGGTTTTCCGTTTTGCGCGGGCGTCCAGGTTTGGAGCCCGCCGCCGAGCGCGCGGCCACGCTGGCACGGCTAACGGCCCACGTGGCGCCGATCCGTTTACAATCGAGCAGCCCCGCCGCGCAAAGCGCCTTCACGCGCCGCGGCGTGACCCCGAGCAAATCGGCGGCCTCGGCCGTGCCGATAACGTCGGCCCAGTAATCGGCCATGGTATCACCTCCTAACAACGGCATGAGGGGCGGCGCCGCCGCCCCGTCGGTTTCGCTATCCCCACGCGGGGGCGTCGAGCAGTTGGTCGCGGGAGGCCGCGAGAGCGTGGCATTTTTCGCGCAGCGCACGCTCCTCGGCGGCCAATTCGCGATAGCGGCGCCAATTGCCCTTCATCCCGAGGCCGCGGGCCATCGTGGCCTCCTTTTCGGCGCGTACGGCGTTCAGGCGTTTCCGCGCGGCCGCGAGTTCGCCGCCCAGTTCGTTATAGTTTGCGTTTGCCATCGTTTCCTCCCAGCGTTTCGGCGTCGGTTAATCGTTCACGGTTTCGGGGCCGATGTTCGCCATATATTCGCGATAGTTCGCCAAATGACGCTCGGCCTCCCGCCAATGGCGGCCAATGATGAAAATATTAGCGTCGGCCGTGTCCATCGCATTGGCCGGCGGGGCGGCCTTCCCGCCGTTGGCGGCGTAAAGCGCCTCGAGGGCGGCGGCGGCACAATCACGAATCTGTTTCAGTTCGTTGTAAATTGCGAGGGTTTCGCGATCCGCGGCGGCGTACATTGATTTGATGGTTTCGGCGTTCATTGTTTCCTCCTAGCGTTTCCGCGTTTTGTTTAACCGTTGGTTAATTTATACCCGAAAAGGAATAGTAAAGCAATAGGGAAATGGAAAAAATTTTCCCAAACGGGAATAAATTTTTTTTTGCGCCAAATTGCGCCATGCAGTTTTCCGCGTGCGTGAAAATGCGCCATAATTACGCGAAAATACGAGACGTTACGAGACGGGCGCGGGTATCCCATGTGATCCGCATACGCGGCGGCCGATTTGTAGCCGGCCTCGCGGCGAAGTTTCTGCAGGGCGGTTTTATAGGCGGCGGGCATAGTGACCTCCTAACACTAGACACGGGAATTTTACAACGTTTGAGGTGAAACGCACAAAAAATAGTATTGACTTTATGCGCCCAACCTATAAATTAGGACGTGGACACGATAAACCGCGTGAAATTTGTTAGGGGGTGTAAACGATGAATTACGAGAAGATGGCCGCGAATATGAGGGCCCGCCGCGCGTTCGCCGGCCTGAAACAGGGCGAGCTCGCCGAAAAGTTGGGCGTTTCACAGAACACGGTCAGCAAATGGGAACACGGGCGCCACGCGCCCAGCGTGCCCCAGTTGGTCGCCATGGCCGAAATCTACAAATGCAGCCTCGACGCGTTGGCGGGGCGCGAGGAAGGGGCGACGGAATGAACGAAAAGAGAGGGGGCCAGCAATGGCAATTGATAGGGGCGCCGCTCTACGTGAGCGTGAAGCGCGCCGCGGCGTTGAGTGGTATCAGCGCGGCGACGTTGTACGAATGGACGCACGACGCCCGCGACCCGATACCGCACATTATGAGCGGCCGCAAGATCCTGATACGCACGGCCGCCCTGCCCGAGTATCTACGGCGAAAAGAGACGGCGTGACGCCGCGCCGCACGGCCGCGGGCGCCGTGGCCGACATTATAGCCCATAGGCTGCGGCTGACCCGCGCCGAGGTTTTGGACGCCGCCGCCATGACAGCCGTTATCGTGTGCGGCGTAACGTTGGCGTATGCGTCCTTCTTCGTGTTGGGCGCTATCCATGCGGCGGGGTGGCTGTAATGCGCACGTACGTATTGAACCGCGTGCCAATCAAGCGCCGCCCGCGTTTCGCCATGAGGGGCGGGCACCCGTGCGCGTACACCGACGCGCGGACAGAGGCCGACGAGACGGCCGTAAAGCGTTCATACAGGGGTCCGAAGTTCGACGGCCCCGTATGCGTGCGAATTGATATTTACAGGGCCCTCCCAGCGAGCCGCCCGCGCCGAGTGGACGCCGAGGCCGACACGTTCAAGCCCGACGCCGACAACGTGGCAAAGGCCGTTTTAGACGGGTTGAACGGCGCCGCGTACGACGACGACGCCCAGGTCGTCGAGTTGCACGTAATCAAGCACCCGCGGACCCGCAAGCCCGGCGACAGCATCCGTTATAGCGTGGAGGCCGTGCGCCATGCGTAGAGGGGCCGACCGCGTGGAGTGGACAACGGGCGACGTTGACTATTTGATAGCGAGCGCCGGCGAAATGCCGCTTGTGGAGATCGCCCGCACGTTGCGCCGTTCACGTTCCGCCGTGTATTCAAAGGCCCATGAGCTAGGCCTGTCCGTTCGTTGCTACGTGTCAACTATGGAGTGGTGCGACCAATGCGCCACGAAACGGACGGAATTGGACGCCGACGGCCGCTGCCCCGTTTGCCGTTTGCGCGCCCAGTTGGACGCGGCCGAGCAGCGGGTCGCCGACGCGTTGGAGGCGTTGCCGCCCGACGTGCGCGAGCAGTACGCCGCGAGCGAGGCCCTGAGGTATTCGCGCGCCACGATCCCGCCCCGCCCGACGTTGGCGGGTTTGGAGCCCTACGAACGGCACCGCGCCGAGGATAGGCACGCGCGGGCCGTGGAGGCCGCCGAGGCGGCCAACCTGCAGCGGCGGGTCGACGCCGCGAAAACGCGCCTGAAGCGGATACGCGAAAAGACGGGCGCCAACCCGCGGAAACGCCCGCGGGGGTAATTGTGATTTTTTGAAAATCAATCCAAAAAGGAGGAAAGAAAAGCAGATGAAACTCGAACTAATCAAAACCGCCGACGTGTACGCGGATGAAAACAACCCGCGCCAGCGGTTCGACGGCATCCCCGAGCTGGCGGCGTCGTTCGAATACAACGCCGAGCGGCCCGGCGAACCGTTCACGCCGCCAATCGTCGTACGTGACGGCGGCATATACCGCATAGTGGACGGGGAGCGCCGAGTAAGGGCGCTTAAGTTGCGCAAGGCCGCGCAATTCCATGCGAACGTATGCGACACGCTAGACGAGGCGAACGCCCTCGTGGCAATGTTGGCGACCGACGATAAGCAGCCCCTGACCGCCGAGGAAAAGAGCCGCGGCGTACAGCAAATGCTCCTGCTGGGCGTTGATCCCGTGGCCGTCGATAAGTCCGCGCGTTTGGCCGCGGGCACGGGCCGCAAGGTTAAAAAGGCGTTGGACGCCGTGGGCGACGAGACGGCCGCAGAAGATATGAGCCTCGACTGGCTATTGGCAATCCAGGACGCCGAGGGCGCGCCCGAGTACCAGCACGCATTGATGAACGCGAGCGCCACCACGTGGCCGACCATCTACCAGGCCCTGCAGCGCGAGCGCCAAAACGCAAAGACGCGCCGCGCGTTCGCCGAAATCGTGGCCGCCCGCGGCAATATCGCCGAGGCACCCGAAGGGGAACGGCCCGAGCGGCCCTGGGTGTATGAGCGTTGTTTCACCGACCCCGACGCGTTGCGCGATTGGCTGGACGCCGACGAGAACGCGGGCGCCGAGTTCATGGCCCGCGTGCAGGAATACAACCGCGTCGAGTTGATCCTGTACCGCAACCACGCGGGCGACGCCCAGGACGCCGAGGCCGCCCAGGCCGAGGCCGACGCGGACGCCCAGGCGCGCGAGGATTGGCGCGAGCGTTGCGACCGTATGGCGCGGAGAATGTTCGCATTTTTCGACGGCATCCTCGCGGACGCGTCCAAGGGCGCGCCCATCAAACAAAAGGCATTGGACGCATTCTGGGCCGACAATGCCGCCCGCGCCGCTGCGTATCGCGACTACGCAGGCGTCGAGGCGATCGCCGGCGCAATCGCCGAGGCCCCGCTGGCCGTCGGTTTCCAAAGCGCATACAAGGCGGTTAACCCCGAACTATGGGCATATAGCAGCATCACGCCCGAGGGCGTTTACTTCAAATCGTGGAATGTAGACGAGGCCCGCGCGTTTCTTGAGTTGGCGGGCGCCATGGCAGAGAGCGGATACACGCCCGACGAATACGAGCAGGAAACCCTCGACGCGATAGCCGAGGGCGTGGGCGCGTACGACCGCGCGCAAGCGGAAACGGGGGCCGAATAATGGAAATCACGCACGACATGAAGCTGGCCGCCGCAAGGGCGACCAAACGCGAGATAGACGAAATCTGGAAGGACGCCGACGGCGCCGAGCGTGACGCGTTGCTCGCGGCGTACGCCGAGACGGGCGCCGACCGCCGCACCGTACGCGTGGGCGGCGTCGAGGTAGGTAAGGCGTCGGTCGTGACGGGCGACCCCGTGGCGCGCATCGTGCCGGGGCGCGAGGCCGAGGCGTTGGCCTTCCTGGAGGCCCACGGCCTAGTTGAAACCGTGCCCGCCAAGGGATGGCAAAACGCCTTCGCAAACGTGGCGGGCGCCGCCGTTCACGCCGAGACGGGCGAGGTATGCGACGCCATCGAATACGGGCCCGCCCGCGCCGCGTACGTCCGTTATACGGGATTTAAGCGCGAGACCGTGCGCGAGGCATTCCAGGCGGCGGGCGTTTTGAACCCCGCCGAAGTGTTGCTATTGGAGGGGGGCGCCGATGAATAACGCCGAGACGTTAGCGGCGAAACTTAACGCCGCCATGTTGGAAATGGGAAACCCCGCCAAGGACGGCAGCAACCCGCACTTTAATTCAGAGTATGCCACCCTCCCCGCCGTTCATGCGGCAATCAAGCCGCCGCTTGCGCGCCGCGGTTTGACGTTTCGCCAATACGTGGAGGATGGCCACCTCGTGGCGGTAGTGACCGACGGCGCCGAACAGATGGAATTGGAGCGCCGCCCGTTCACGCCGGCGGGGAACATCCAGCAGCAGGGGAGCGCCGAGACCTATACTAAACGCTATCAGCTGCTGACCGTTTTCGCGTTGGCCCCCGCCGACGACGACGGGAACGCCGCGGCCGTTGCGGGCGACCCCGCGGACGTGGCCAAGCGTTACGCGTGGGCGCAGATGATCCAGGCCGAGCACGCCGCGTACAACGCCATGGGGGAACGGCCCGAGCGGCCCGACCTTCACAGCATCCAAGACATTTACCGATATATGGACAGCCTGGACGTGTTGGCGCGCGTCCATGGGGAAAGTGGGGAATAGATGAGCATCAATCGCGTATGTATCAGCGGAAACCTGGCCCGCGACGCCGAGCTGCGGCAAACCCGCGGGGGTATGGCCGTTCTAACGTTCACCGTGGCCGTTAGCGACCGCCGCAAGGACGGCGACGAATGGCGCGATTTTACTAACTGGGTTTCGTGCGTGCTATTCGGACGCCGCGCCGAGGGCATCAAAAAGTATATGAGCAAGGGGCGCAAAGTAGCCGTCGAGGGCAAGCTCCGCTATAGCGAATGGGAGACCGACGCCGGCAAGCGTTCGAAATTGGAGGTAATCGCCGACGAGGTCGAAATCATGGCCCCGCGCGAGCAGGGCGCCCAGCCCGC
>Ga0326512_10002749_pt1 | contig 13014 bp, 21 predicted proteins | sample 1_2617_0518_D_FD_203652 | JGI IMG/M metagenome (GOLD analysis project Ga0326512, IMG submission 203652) | Bovine rumen microbial communities from UC Davis, California, United States - 1_2617_0518 | ecosystem: Host-associated > Mammals > Digestive system > Stomach > Rumen | place: USA... | reverse complement strand
CAGGTACACCAGAAAAATGCACAAAAACTTCCCCATTTTCGACCCGATTTTTGTGCAATTTGACGAAAATCACAAATTGGGCATAATGCACAAAATAGCCCAGGCATTTTCGTACATTTTGCCATGTCCATTAAATGGGACAAGATGAGGTTGACATATTTCAAGCATGGATGTATTTTAATAGTAAGGGAGGGCTGGCGCAAGACCACCGTGTATGTCCACGGGCGCGTGGGATTGGTCGTCCCGTAAACAGCCCTCTCAAATATAATAGAAAGCGTGGTGTTATGGTGGATATCACAGCTATTACCCAGTTTATCAGCAACGTAGGATTTCCGATCGCATGCGTGATCATGTTATGGTACAGAATGACCGAAGACACGAAAGCGCACAAGGCAGAAATGGACAAAATGACGGAGGCGCTGAATAATAACACTCTGGCAGTACAGCACATGTCCGATATGATCGCCACGAAAAAGGTCGACAAATGAACGCAGGCGAAATTCTTGAACTTGTCCGCGCTGGCTACACTCGCGCAGAGATCGACGCCATGAGCGCGCCCGAACAGCACGACGATCCGCAGCCCGAAGAACAGCACGACGATCCTCAGCCCGAAGAACAGCACGACGATCCTCAGCCCGAAGAACAGGTGCCCGCGTGGGCGCAGGCTCTCAACAACACCCTTGACGATCTGCGTAAAACCATCCAGGCGTCGAACATTGCCCATGACGATATGGGCGACGAAGATGACGTTGTAGACGCAGCCGAAAACGCACTTGCACAGTATATCACGGGCAAAGCGCCCGAAAGTAAAAGTAAAGGAGGAAGAAAAACCAAATGAGTGTTAATACCATGTCTTTCCAGCAGGCAGCATCGATTCTGACGTCGCTGACCTTGCAGTTGACAGGCGAGAGTAATCTTGCCGTCCAGAATCTCTCCGATTATATCTCCGTCGGGCAGAAAGCCCTCCGCACCGGTTACGATCCGCTCGCCATTGGCGTTTCCCAGATGGTCAGCAAAACGATCTTTGCCTATCGTCCCTACACGGGCGCGCTGTCGATCCTCGACCGCGACAACGTCGAATGGGGCGCTATCACCCGCAAGGTCAACGCCATCCAGCAGCCCGTCGAAACCAGCGGCGTATACGGTCTGACAGACGGTCAGCACGCGCCCGACATGTTCGACGTCAAAAAGCCGAAGCTCTACCAGACGAATTTTTACGGATTCGACGTGTGGTCTGACCACGTCAGCGTGACCCGTCAGCAGCTCAAAAACGCTGTGAGCAAACCGTCAGAGATGGGACGCCTGCTCGATCTGATTCTCGGAACAAAGGCTAATGAAATGGAGCTGTCCCGCGAAGCGTTCCGCCGCGCCACGCTCGCCAACATGATCGGCGCTCTGAAGGCTATCGGCAACGCCGCTCAGGTTCGCCACCTGCTCACGGAGTACAACGCCGCAACTGGTCTGTCCCTCACCGCGACCACTGTCAAACAGCCCTCCAACTACGCTGGTTTCATTCGCTGGTCGTATTCGGAAATCGCAAAAGTCTCCGACAAAATGACCGCAATGAACGCGGCGTATCATCTCAATCCGACTGAGGGCACTATCCTCCGTCATACGCCGAAAGAGCTGCAGCGTCTCTACATCTACAGCGGCGCGCTCCATGAGGTCGACGCAAACGTGCTCGCTACCACGTTCAACGCTTCCCGCGTAGCTGACAAGCTGCCGCCTGTCACCGCGTCCGTCGACTTCTTCCAGTCTTTCAACACTCCCGATTCCGTCAATGTGACGCCCGCGTATATCGGCGCAGATGGCGCTGTCGCGACCGCGACCGCGCAGGAAGTGACCAACATTTTCGCGCTGCTTGCAGACCGCGACGCCCTCGGCGTCAACTTCTACGATCAGAGCGTTGACGTCTCCCCGTATGAGGCAGCTGGCAAGTACTACAACTACTGGTACCACGACGCCCACCGCTACTACAACGACGTCACCGAAAACGCCGTCCTGTTCCTCATGGATTGATAGACGGTCTATCACAAACAAAAAGAGCGCGGTTATTCCGCGCTCTTTGCGTATGAGGTGTAATACATGGTCAATGTCAGACTTTACAATTTTAATAAGAGGAAGAACAGCACAAAGCGCCCAGATACGTCAAGTGGCGGCGACCTTGTTCAAGGCGAGGTAAAAAGCGACTTCACCCCGCTCGCGCCTGTCATCACATTCAGTATGCCGGACCCGACAGCTGTGCCGACTTACAATTACGCATACATTGCGGAGTTTGGTTCCCGCTGTTATTTTATTACGGATTGGCTGTTTGTGGCAGGACTCTGGCGCGCGACCATGGCAGTGGACGTCCTTGCTACATACCGCGACGCGATCCGCGCAAGCCGTCAGTTTGTCGCCCGCTCAAAAACGCTCAATCCCGGAAACGTTATCGACGGCAATTATCCAACGTTGACCACGGTTGTCCGAAGCGATACCACCATAACGCCGACGACGTTTTGGGGTACTGACTATTACAGCGGCACTATCATTTTATCTGTTGTTGGCAGCAGCGGCAGCAATATCGGCGTTAATACCTATTATGCAATGTCTGTGCCCTGTTTTGGTTATTTCATGGCGTCTATGCTCAATAGTCCGAACTGGTTGAATATCAGCGCGAGTGAGATTTCACAAGACCTGCAAAAAGCGCTGATAAATCCAACGCAATACATAACCTCTTGCATCTGGCTACCCGTCAACTGGGAACAGGCTGTTTATTATTCGGGCGCGCCGAATAGCGATTTAACAAAAACGATCCGTTGCGGCTGGTGGGACTTTGGTCTTCCGACGGGCGAGGGCACGGGAGCTTATACCGCGCGCATCCTGCACAATCCGTTTGTCCTCAATTTTGATTATGCCCGTCATAGCGCAGGCTGGACGCTGCCGAAGCATCCGCAAGCGGCGCAGCGTGGGAAATGGCTCAATCTGTCGCCATATTCCCGTTATACTCTTGCGTTTCCTCCGTTTGGCGTTTTTGAGCTTGACACAACAGACTTAGTAGACGCTACGGAGCTTAACATAAGAGTTACCGTCCATTACTACACGGGAGACGCAACTCTCATTGTGAGCGTTCCCGATCCTAATTTTCCCACACAGCAAAACGAACTGTTGCGCGTTAACAGCAACATTGCGGTGCAGATACCCACGGGGCAGATCGCAATGAATCTTGGCAACTTTGACAACGCTTTGCTTGCGGGAGCTGTTGCAGGCGTATCGGAGCTGTCTAATATGGCGGTCGAGACAATCACAGCTTCCCAGCCTGCGCGCAGCACGCCCAGCCCGCACAGCTCGACAAGTCATAGCAGCAGGAGGAAATAATATGCCAAATGAATCAATTTTTCCCGCTCGCCGCGCGGAGTTAGGTATTCAGCCGCAAGGCGTGACCGTTTTCGGCGGAGAAGACGCGCTTGTCAATGTTGAGCCGCTGCAGGAAAAAGCGCGAGCTGCTGTAGATGATATTATCAACGGTGTAATGCGCGTAGCAAACAAAGCGCTGCCCGCAGCTATTGCGGCGTCTGCTGCGTTGCAGTATCGTGGTAGTCAAGGCAGTTTCCTGTCATACTTGCAGGACAACAACATCAAATTAATGTGCAAGTTTTTCCAGATCGGCGCGGACAACTCCGACTTGATTGGTTACCCCACGAACGCGGCAAATTCTCTCCTGTCGAATTATAGTGGTTTTGTGCTCTGCGAAAACGCCGTTATCGAAATCAGCGGAACTGTGATCGAGGAAGAAGCAATCGAAGACATGTTAAACGCTGGCGTATTTATGGAGTGATTTTATGGCATGGGAGGCAGTTTGGACAAATCAGCTCGGCGCGCTCACACTCGCCCAGCAGACAAACAACGCAAACATTATATATTACCATTTCCACGATCAAGGCTGGGAAGACGCGCCGATTGCCGCAATGCTTGGGAACATGCACATAGAGTCCCAGATGAACCCCGCACAATGGGAGGCAGGATATCCGATCTATAACCCAGGCACCAGCGGTTTTGGACTGTCTCAGTGGACGCCGTGGCGTAAATTCCGCGATTGGGCTGGCAGCGGCTGGGAAACCAACTATAATCTGCAGCTCGATCGTTTGGATTGGGAAGCCGACCCAGCGAATCAAGGCAACGTCAACCCAGACGGTCAATGGATACCTGTCGCATCATATGAGTATTACACATTCATGGACTTTGCATATGACACAACGCATTCTCTGCAATGGTTGGTCGAATGTTACGAATACTCCTACGAACGCGGCACGCCTGCGATATCGCAGCGCCTTTATTGGGCGGATTACTGGTATCAGTACATAACAGGGCATCCGCCTCCCGTCCCCGCAGGCGGAAAAATTCCTATCTGGATGTTATACAAACTAAAGGAGATGTGGAAAAGAAATGGACGTTCCTATTAAATATCGCGCAATGAACATAGCAAACGCGAGTGTTTCCCCGTATGGCGTCCACACGACCGACAACGCCACGACCGCGTTTTACTCGCGCTATCTTATGAAACGCGCCATGTCCGCTATCAAGCTGACCCTGCCCGAAACATGGGCGGAAAACTATGTTGCTCTGACTCTGTTCTGCTACGGATTCGGCGCTGTCGTAGACGTCCCGCGCTATGGTGTCATTTTTCAGGCAGGCAGCTTCTACGGGCGCAACGTGTTTTACCAGCCCACGCGGTTTATGACAGCAAACCCGCTTTTCATGGCTCCGCCGAATGGCTGGGTCGTCGGAAAAGATTGCGCGCTAATCAAGCTGCAGCCCGATTTCAGCGGAATAGACGATATCGTGACCACATACGCGACGCGGCTCGCGCTGGCGTATGAGGCATGGCAGCTCAACACCCAGAACAGCAAGCTTGCGTATGTGATCGGAGCGGAAAACAAAGGACAGGCGGCGTCTTTTGAAAAATTGTTTGACGTGATTCAGAGCGGCGTCCCCGCTGTCGCCACTGGTCAGAACCTGTTTGGGAAAGATGGCAAGCCCAGATGGTTCGAATTCGTCAACAACCTCAAACAGAACTATATCGCGCCCGATCTCAGCGCGGACATGCGCTCGATCATGTCGGAGTTTGACAGCTTTGTCGGAATTCCCAGCAACCCGAACAGCGAAAAGCGCGAGCGGCAGATCGTCGACGAAGTCAATGCAAACAACATTGAAACGGACACGCTGCTCGACCTGTTCGTCCAGACGCTCAATGAGGGCATGCAGCAGGCGAACGATCTTTTTGGTCTGCAGCTCAAAGCGGAGAAGAAATACCCCGTCATTGAATCAACTATGCCCGTCGGAGGTGATAATTAATGTTTGCCTCTCTTTCGATCCTCGGTCTGTATGAGTATAATGAGGACATTTTCGCAAACCTGCATCTTCCTGAGGGCGTCGACGCGGATATTCTGATTCCCGAAATCTGCACGGAGTGTTCCGATTTTGCGCTGCTCTATCCCGATTATGATTTTATGAAAATGCTGATCGGCGTATGGTCTACCAAAGAACAGCGCATCTGGGAGGCGATGGTAGAATCTACGGAATTTGAGTACAACCCGATTGAGAATTTCGACAGATACGAAAACATATCCCGCAGCATTACCAGCAGCGCGACGGGCAGCTCTACCAGCAGCGGCAGCGTCTCGGAACAGAGCAACGGCACGTCGACAGGATCACAGACCGCGTTCAACTCTGACAGCTTCAAGGATACCAACAAATCCACGTCGCAGGGCAGCGGCAGCACAACCACGCAAGGCAGCGACAGCGCGCAGCAGAGCGGCACAGGCACTGAAACCGTTTCCACGCACCTTCACGGCAATATCGGCGTCACTACCGCGGAGCAGATGATCGCAGGATACCGCGAAATCAGCAATTTCTCCGTTTACGATTTCATCGTCCAGAGTTTCAAAGACCGTTTTTGCGTGCAGGTCTATTAATGGAGGTGTAAAACATGGACAACATCGGATTCCCCTATACCAACCTCAACAACATCAATCTCGATTGGCTGATTGACAAGGTAGCGGAGCTGGAGGCGCGCGTCGCAGCGCTTGAACAGGAGGTGAACGATAATGAGTAGATTCTGGGGCAGCGGAAAATTCCCGTATACCACGACGAACAACCTCAATCTCGACTGGATGATAAAGCTTGTGCTTGAGCTGAAAGCACTCGTCGAATCCCTCGTGATCGACGTCGGCGAGGCGTATGTCAAGCCTGAAAGCGGAATCCCTAAAACTGACTTGTCGGCAGGCGTGCAGGCGTCGCTCGATAAAGCTGACAGCGCTTTGCAGAGCGTCCCCGATACCTACCGCACCGCAGCAGCGCAGGACGTGATCGACGGCGTGCAGGATGCAAAAATCACGCCGCTGTATAACGCGCAAGAACTATCGGGCGCTTCTATCCAGTTTGTATCAGAATCCGATCTGCCTCTTGCACAATTTATAATAGATGTACTCCCGATCCAAAGCGGCAGTGGCGCGCCGTCCCCGACAAACCAACGCCCCATTACGTCGCGCAGCTCCGTAGTGATCAATCACAATAGCACCGCAACGGAAATCACGCTGCCCGCGGCGAGTTATGGCGGCGAGCTGGACGTGCAGAACGGAATGTATACAGACGACACACGCATGATCGCCCTTGGTGATATTACCACATGGGGATTTTACGAATCTGGCAGAGTGTTTCGTGCAGGATTCCCCGACCGCCGCTATTCTTCCAGGGAAGATTTCGGTTTCTGCTCTGGATATTCCTTTATAGGCAGCGGATCACTATCTGCAATTGTTTCACGTCTGCATGATGGTGAATATGGTTATCAATCGAGTTTGAGCAATGTTCTTGTGCGCGATGATCGGTTTATCGACGACACTGCCTATCCGACAAATGCCGATAAAATCGCGGCGTTTATTGCTGCTAACGCAAATACCGTTTTTGTATATCCTGTCAGAACTCCGACAACGAACAGAATCACCGCAGACAGAATTACTGCCGTGATCGGCAGCAATACGTTTTCGACAACGGCAGGCACTATCCGCGCAATAGTTAACGGATATTTGAGCAATCTGCAGCAGCAGCTCGACGCCGCCGCGCGCGCTGCCATGATCGCACCCGTTGAGGGCAGCACAGTTTCCCGCGCGTATGCGGTCAACGACTTCCTTATTTATAATAACCAGCTCTGTAAGGTCACAGCGCCCATCCAGAGCGGCGGCACCATCCAGATCGGAGTAAACGCGGTTATCACCACGCTGGGCGCAGAAATCACCGCGCTGCTTAATTCTTAATAGGAGGATTCAATCATGCGTTTCATCGTCAACGAATATCAGACCAACCCCGACGGGCAGCTCACCTACGGCGCGGGCACCGTCGAACAGGAGGCGCGCGCACTGTTCCACACCAAATGCGCAGCCGCTGCCATTTCCAACGTCGGCACTCACACGATCGTGCTGGAAGACGAAAACGGATTCCAGATCGACAAGGCAATTTTCAAGCACTGATCCAAAACAAAAAGCCCAGCGGCAAAGCCGCTGGGCTTTTTGTTTTGGCGCTCACGCGAAATCGCAATCAAGCTCGCAGGTCACAAACTTCTTTCCGCCGCGCGTGGTGCCATGGCGGATAAGGATCGCGAACGACTCGCCGTCCATGATACCGACGATATCCGTAAACTCGCGGATGAACGTCTGGGAAATGGTGCTGTACTTGCTGCCGTCGGTGCTGACAAAGGAAAGGACGGTCTGGTCTTTGATGGTGCCGTCGCGCGCCTCTTTCGGGTCGCTGTACAGCGCCCAGTTGGAAACTGGGATGCTCACGCCGTCGGGCGCGTCCTGCGCCATAAGTCCGCTGGACTTGGTCAGCTTGTAAAGAGCGCGCTTGTCGTTCTGGTCAACGTTAGTCTGAATGATGGTCATGGTATATCTCACTTTCTCCCCGTTATGCCGATAGGACAGCAATTATTGATTTAATAACCAGCGTCTTCTACGATATCAAGCGACCACACAAAACCGTTTTCATCGCAGAATTCCCAATCCATATTATCGCAGATTTCGTTGGCGTCTTTCCACGAAAGACCTCCCATGTAATTATAAGTGGTGCCGCCGCCGCTTGACATTGTAATAGCAAAAAACATTTGGTAAATCCTCCCAGTTTTGTATTATCCCCTCGGGACAACATTATAATACATCTGTTCGGCTTTTATCGCAATTGACGTTTTATACAATCTTGCTTGACTTTTCTCAGCAGTTTTAACGAATCATCTAAAACGCAGGCATATTCCTCGGTAATATCCAGTTTATACGTCGTTGGACGCAGACACACATTTTTTGTAATGTCTATCACATGTCCGTCAAGCTCTACATGTTTTATACTGCCGTCGTTATAAACTGCTTCAAGTTTGCCCGTCTCTGTGAATTCAAAACCGCGTGTGAACGCTTCAAGACCTCCTTTACGTGACAGCTCCGCCGCGCCTGCCTTTTTCGGCACGCCCGCGATGGTTATATGCAAACCTCCGTCGCTGTCTTCATATGCGTACTTTTTCGCACCCATCGTGATAAACCGCGAATAGCTGCCGTCGTCCTCGTAGACGCCCATATAGTGAGCGTTTCCGTGTTTGTCCGTCGCCCACGCGCCGCGCTCGGTCGCGATCCGCTGCCGCTCGGCGTTATACTCGGAGAAATCGACCGACGGCGACGCGATATATTTACAGCTGTCAGTATCGACATATACGATATTGTCACCGCATATGTCTATACCACGTTGCAGATCGGCGCGGGCGTGCGCTGTTGTCCAGACGCCATACTGGTACAAAGTATAAGGCTGCTTGCCGCTCCGCTTTAGTATGTCCTCTGGGCGCTGAAGCATGTCCATCTTATACTCGCCGCCCTCATAGTTGATACGCAGGCGTACTGGATCCATGACGGACATTCCATAGATCGCGTTCAACAGGTTCTTGCTTTTGAAATAGTATAGCTCATGGTCTGGTATTCCTTTCAGCTCGGTCTTTGCCGCAAAGTATTTTTTATTGATATCTACCTGCGGCGCGGGCAGCTCCCCATACCACGACAACCACAAGTCAAGCATTTCATATTCAAATTTGTATTGGCGCTCTATGATTTCAAAGTCTATGTCAGTTATGACGATCTCGATCTCGGCGGCGCTCAGTATGCGCCCGTTATCCGCGCGTATGCCGCGCGCGTATAGGCATTTCGCCACGGGCAGATATGGGATGTGCACAAAGGGCGTCTGAAGCTCCACGCGCGTCAAGCGGCAGTGTATCAGAGCAGCGCGCCCGCGATCGCGGCACAAATGCAAATAGCTGATCCTCCCGTCATAGCTTCGGCGGAATTTCTCAACGGGGTAGAGCTTGCAGCATTGCTGCGACGGGTAACTGCTGGATATGTCTACGCTGGCGACGTCGTGCAGTATCTCGCCTGCATAAAAGCGGCTCGCGTGAGTGTTTCCGCCTCGGAACGCCGCGCGCAGCAGCTTGTACAGCTCATAGTCTGGGTAACGGTCAACAAGATAATTATGAAAAGGCTGCATTTCCCGCTTGACCTCGCGGCGGACATATCCTGTTGATGTTCTGGGTATGGTGTAGAGATCGTCGGAAAACAACTTCATGATCCCGCGAATAGCTTTACACAAGCCCCAGACGTCATAAACGCAGTATAACAATTCTTTGCGGGAGAGCGGCGTATCAGAAAAACGCCGCTCATCATATCCGAATTCACGTCCGTCCCGCTTGTGGTAGTCAGGGGCATATTTCGCCGTCGCCGCTGACAAGCTCATGTTGAATAGCTTATAAGAACAAAAGAATTCAAAATGCTTGTACATGGAGAAGTCAAGAATCTGGCGCGGTTCCATTGCAAAAACCTCGTCTGGCTGGAAGTCATAAATGCCGCTCAAAAACTGGAATTCATAGCTTGCATTGTGAATCCAGATTTTGAGAGACATGCCATGCAAGCGCCGCTGTAACATCATGCACATGTGCTTGAATTCCTGCCACGTTCGCCCCAGCAACACAACGTCTGTGCCGTCTGGGAAGTCAAGACAGAATTGCCAAATATACATTACGCTTTGCTCAACTTCCCGAAAGCGGCTTGTTTCAATATCAAACGCACAAACGACGTCCGCGTAGCTGTGACGCGCACTGACTCCCAGCGGGCGCGGTGCCTCGCGGAATTGCAGATTATTATAATTGTACGTTGCTTCCCAGCAGACAGGCATTTATAACCACGTCCCGTCCTCAATGTAATTATCAAATAAATCTTGCCATTCATCGGAGCTGTCAAGCCCCTGTTCGTCGGCAGCTTCGAAAATCTCTGTGACTTCTAAGCTGTCGCTCCCGTACCCGTAGTGTTCCGCCTGCTGTTCATACCAGCGCGAAAATCTGACCCATAAATCATAATTCTTTTCGTTGACTTGCGTGATCCCGCGCGCGTGCAGCGTCGAGATTGACTTTGCACGCACAGCACGCCTCCCTTTAACGGTCGACATGCTTTTGTTATTCACAAAGCTATTTGCTGCCGCCGCTGCTTTTGCAACGTCAAGAGGATTTTTGAGCGTGCGCGCGCTCGGCGGCGCGTCTGGCTTGTCAACGAATTTGACGTCGGATTTTTCGATACGCTTTATTTGGCGCTGCATGTCGGAGCGGACGTCGGAATAATACAGGCGGAGATCGGATTCTGTCAGTTTTCCAGATTCAAACAGACCCTTTATTTGTGAATACGTCGCGCCTTTAAGCTGTGTTCTCAGGGACGCGCGGCGACTAACTGCCGCAGCTGTGCGTTTTGCCATTTCGATTACCTCCAAACATTCTCAAATTCGATCTTGACGGCGGCGGAGCTGTAGCGCAGCTCCCGATTCAAAAGCGCTTCATATAAATACCAGTGATCGTGTCGAAACGCTTTTAGGTTGAGTGGAAGCGTGCTGTAATGCTGTTCTGCCTTGACACCCCGCACAACGTAAAACGCGCGTTGCGTTTTGTGCCGATAGACCGTCACATTTCCGACGCTGACAAGCGGCGTATATTCCGCAATCGGGCGCTGCTCTACAAATTCATAGTTTGCAGCGCTGAAAGCGTTATCAAGCGCCATTGCTGCAAAGTCTCCGCCCGCGTTGGTCAGCTTGTATAGCGCGGTGTTTTTCTTTGCCGCGCTGATCGGACTGTCTTGGTACAGATAGATTGACACCGCGCCGCCCGCAGCGGTTCCGCGCTCTTTTCCTCGACGCTGCATGCGCTCAATGATCTCGACCAGCCCCATAGACGCGAGCACTGGCGAGGCGAGATCGTTCGTGTTCGATAATAGAATCATTTTCAGCGGCTTGCGCCCTTGCAGCTCTCGGTTTCTGTTGAGCGTTTCATAACAGTTTAAGAACGCGTCTCCCTCGTTACGGATCGGGCGCTCATGGCTCTCTTTTATGAATTCGTCGTATATGACGGTTTCATAACCCAGACCGTCGACGCCTCGGATATTGGAGAAGACCGAAAGCGCAATCCCGATCCCGCGTGGCTCGCCGTCTGGACGGAGGACGCCGTCGACATCTTTGCCATTGTAAATACCAGATGTATATTTCCCCATCGCGGTCAACAGGATGTTGGTGCCGCAAACGTCGTTGACAGACTTGAATGGGTTCAGCTCTGGCAGCTTGCAGGCGTCGATCTGCGCTTGCGTGCGGCGCATGTAAACCAATTTACCATCGGAGGCGCTGCCCGTCGCAAAGACGGACAACGCTCCGAAAGTCTTGCCAATGCCGCGCCCGCCCAGCGCCACGACAAATGGCGCAGGATCGTCAAACCAGAGACGCGCGTCGACAAAACCGCTGTCGAGATATAAACCGCTCATTCACACGCCCACCTCTACATCCTTTGCGGCAAAGAACAAATTCATGATGACGATAAAAGTGTTGCGCTCATCTGCCATTTTGCGAGTGCCGTTCCGCTCTTTCCATAATTTTGAACACTCAGGGCAATACAACGCTGACCCGCAACTTCCCCAACCGCTATGAATTAAATCTACCGTATCTTCAATCTTTTCGTTTGATAGCTTTTGATGATTCCCACAGCAAGAACACATTACATCAATATACATTCCTCGCCCTCTCGATCGTGCGGAGATGAAAGCACAGACGACCGCGTTTAACCTCTACGCGGCTGCAAACAGTGGTCAATCCAGCAGGCTTTAAGACCTCAAAATAATAATTGAGGTATGCCTGATAGGATCGGATTTCAACGACGCCATTGATTATGTATGTATTGCAGTTTTCGCGGCTGCTCATTCTTCATACCTCCCAGTATCAACGAATTTCAGAATAACCACATTCCGCGCTTTTTCCAGCTGCGCGCCGACGTAGTGCAGCGTTTTGTGTTCTTCTTGATAATGCTGAACGTCTTCCCAGCGATCAGTACAGATGCACTCGGTTTCGGAGCTGATAACGTATTCCTCACGCATTTCGGATCGCTCCCTCCTTAGTGATTTTGACAACGGGCAGCGCCTGATCGTCACAGACTATGCCCGTGTAGCGCCCATCGCGCGACGCGTCGTTGATGCCTCGGATGTAACCACGCGCAAAGTGCGTCAGCGCGATCAAGTCAACATCCCTGTACTGCGTGCGCTCTGAGCGCGCCCGAGTCGCGTGCTTGAGATAGAGATAGTACATGTTTTCACCTCACAATTATTATAATAAGGATAACGCAAAGCAGCTTGAACACAAGTGGCAACGTGAGCTGCGCCATGTACAAGTACAGGCGCAGCATGGCAGCGCAGCCTATGCACAAGAGCATAAGAACAATGATGCAAGCCATTAGTTGAGCGTTCATATATTCACCTCCACGCTGTATTATACCAGACGCAAGGCGACAGCTCCATATCCTGTCCCATTTAATGGATATGGCAAAATGTACGAAAATGCCTGGGCTATTTTGTGCATTATGCCCAATTTGTGATTTTCGTCAAATTGCACAAAAATCGGGTCGAAAATGGGGAAGTTTTTGTGCATTTTTCTGGTGTA
>Ga0326512_10002748_pt1 | contig 13015 bp, 24 predicted proteins | sample 1_2617_0518_D_FD_203652 | JGI IMG/M metagenome (GOLD analysis project Ga0326512, IMG submission 203652) | Bovine rumen microbial communities from UC Davis, California, United States - 1_2617_0518 | ecosystem: Host-associated > Mammals > Digestive system > Stomach > Rumen | place: USA... | reverse complement strand
AGTTCTCAAGATGAAGACAAGGATGGCAGGGTTTTATCCTGGTTGGTTGGTGAGGATTGAGGTTTATAGTTTGTGTTGCGGCTACGTTGCAGATAAATGGATGAGTAGGTAAGATAAGTAGATGAATGAGGTGAGATGAGGTAGGATGAGAGATGAGGTGAGGAGAGGAGAGGTAAGAGTGAGGTGAGGCAGGATGGGGAGGATGGGAAAATTGCGTGCGCCTAGCCTAGCACCCTATCACCATATCCTAACCTCAATAACGATCGTTATCTATAATAAAAAATTTTTCACTCCATCCCTCATCCAAATTCCCTTCCTCCCCTAAGCAAACGCATATATTAATTACATACTTCTCTGCCAATCCTACTTAAAAATTCTCCAAAAATGATCAATCATAAACCCCAAAAATAATCTTCCCTCTTACAATAGCAAAATAGCAAAATTAAACCCCCTAATCATCAATGCGGCGGTTGGTATAAATCCGATGACCTAGATCAACATGCGGATACCGATCGCCGCCTTGTTTTGTTCCTCTTGATGGTGCTGATGCTGCGCAGTAGTCATATTTCGCAGCCTCTTGACATTCCTTAAAAAATATGTTAAAGATTTATTCTTTATTCTTTCCCTCTTCATTATAATATAATTTTTAATGAAAATCAACATTCCGAGCGGTATAAAAACCGTTTTTTCTTTTATTATACCATAATTTTTAATAAAAATCAAGCATCTGCGCAGTGTTTTATTATTATTTGATGTTATTATAACAAAATTTTTGAGGAATGTCAAGTCGATGCGCCATATTAATCTAAAAAACCGATCTTTTAGCACGATTTATAGTAAAAAAGCAAAGAAAAAGATCATTTTTACGTCGTTAATCGTATAAAATTTCTACTTCACCGAAGTTATTGGCGCATATGAGAGGAGAATTGAGCTGTACAGATGCGGAGCGCGCATATGAGGCAAGCTGCGTAGGCCATTGATGCGCATATGTGGCGCATATGAGAGGTGTGGTAGGTGGGTGAGGGGGTGGGGGTTCTGGGTGATGGGTGGAATTGGGCATTTTGACGAAATTTGAGGGAAAAATTTGTGCAATATGGGGGTTGACAAAATTTTCGGCGCGTCTTGAGGGCTTCAATTGTAAGCGCGCCGCCAAAATTAACGGCTGATTTAATTCTTGCTTCCTCTTGACATTCGGGAAAAAATTTGTCCGGGTCGGGTTAGCTTACGCCAACCCAACTCTTATCACAGCAAATCGAAAAGTCTATCTGCTACTCTATCCAATTTTTCATAATCTTCTTCATTTGGTTTTGTATCGCCCAAAAAGAAGTCTGCTCTACGCTGTTCTAATCCTAAGTCGTTTCGTGCCCATTTGTGCAAAAGACATTCCAAAGCGTACATATCATCAACCGTAGGACAATCAAAAATTTTTTCAATAACAACATCTGAAAGAAAGGGGTTGTTTTTATCGTTCATAATCTGAAAAGCTCTTTTATTAACGGATTTTTCTGTTTTTCCTACTTTAACCCCAATATATTTTCCATTTGCATCAAAACAAGATAATACATAGCAATGAAATCCCGTTTGTTCTGCAAGTTTTTGATATTTTTTGTTACAAATTCCCATTTTTGGAATACAATGAGGAAGGCCATAACAAGCTTTAACCATTTCTCTTATTTCTTCAAGAGAATATTCTTTGTTTGATTCTTCTTGATATAAATCATGCAATTCATTAATAAAGAGTTGTGCATAAAGTAGGCTCGTTGTACAATTTTTCATTTTATTTCCCTCTCTTTTTCCCTTTTGTTTGTTTTCCTTGGAACAATATTATAATATCACGTTATTAATTATTTGTCAACCCCTTTTTGAAAAAATTTGCCCGGGCCGCAGGCTAAATTAAAGGACGCTTTAATAAGCGTCCTTATTCATTACTTGCTTTTCAATTGCAGAATCTAAACAATCTACAATAGTACTAATAAACTCTGTTTTAATTTCCCATGGACTTAAAATTGAACCATACCTATCAATGAGATTTGAGAAATAATAATCAATAACATTAAACATGGTTTCAACATTTAGTCTGATTTCGTCTTTTGCTAATTGTTCTTCCATTTTTATCCCTTCCAAGGATTTTTTTGCTTAATTACAGTAGCTCTATTTTAACACCATTTTGCTAGATACTTGATTTCATGAGTTCTTCTTCGTGCGTTTGAAAAATTTTTCTTCTCCTGCTAAATTGCTAAAAATCCTCCTTCAGTAACTCCATCTTTTTCTTGCGTCTTTTGGCCTTCTCGCTCTTTTCCATTGTGCGAGTGCCAAGGTTCATACCAGAGCCAATAGCAGACCTCTGCTTTTTAGCTTCTTCTTTCCTTTTGTTCTTTTCTACCATTTGTTTACCCCTTTCATTTGATAAATCTATTATATTATATTATTAGAAAAATGTCAAGAGAAAATTCTTCTCTCTGAGAGATTTTTTATTAAGCAAAAACAGGAGGATTTAGCAAAATTTACTTACGAAAATGAAAAAATGATGAAATATGCGTGAGGATAAAATCTTGGCTCCTACAATAGCAAAAGTAGATGTTTAATGAAGATTTAAGATTGCGGCGGCCCGGGCCTCCGATTGGTCGCCTAGGTATACTTTACCATAGGCGACCGCCGCCATTTTATTCTTCTTCTTCAACTATTTCCACATGTAAGTCTAAAAACTGTTGTGCCCACTCCCAAATTTCTTCATCTATTTCTTCTCCAGTATAATCATCATCAAATTCAAATTCTTCTTCGTATTCTGCTCCAGCAAAACCAAACCCGCAAGTAGCTTTTACTTTAATCATTTCTTTTACCTCTCTTTCATTTGACAAGTTAATTATAATTGATTTTTTAATTGTTGTCAAGATATTTTTTCGGACAATGAAGAGTATAATTATCACTTTTACAAAAGGTACAAATACAATCTCGTATTTCTTTTAAATTTTTACATCTATCTGTTCCATAAGGAAATCTTTTTTTCTGTTCTTCAAAAGTGTATTTATATTGTGAACATTGTGGACTCATTTTTTATTCCCCCTTTCGATAATATAATTATAATACTGCGGCGGTCGCTTGTCAACATTTTTTTCTAGGTACTTTAGTACTATTTTGGCCCGGGCACAGGAAAAATTAAAATTCGATTTAACTTTTAAGTAATTAATAAAAATTAAAACTCGATTTAACTTTTCTTGCGCGCAGGAAAAATTAAAACCAGATTTAATTTTCTTGCCGCAATTACCAAAAGGGGAGTTTAACTCCCCTTTGGCTTTCTATGTTTAGTCAACTTGATGGTGTAATCTTCCCCATTAAAGGCAAACTTGATTTCCGTTTCGGTCTTTACTTCAAGAACCGTAGCCCCGAGATTTTCAAGGACAGGCTTAACTTCTGCAAGAATCTGTCCTTTTGTCTCATCAACCTTTCTTTCTCTTGTGGTTTTAGCTCTTTTCTTTTCGGACTGCTCATACCTCTTGACGTTTTCTTTGGCTTTTCTAGCCATTTCCTTCATTTCATCAGATTCATAATCATTGTGGTCATCTTCCCAAAGCTGTTCCGCTTCTTCACGGCTAATGTCAAGGGATTTCATGTAATTCTGAATGGCTTTTTCTTTTTCGTTCATACTGCATACCACCTTTCATTTGATAATGCTATTATAACACTACTTTTTTCTTTTGTCAATACTTTTTCATATTCTTTTTTCTAAATCAATAGCATCAGCATTTTTAATAGCAACATACGCAAGTTTTAATCCGTAAAGCGCACCCTGCTGAAAATCACTAAGATTTTCATAATCATCAATTTCCATATCAATCAATAAATCTTGATAAAATTCATGGCGATATTGTTTTAAGAAATCAATAATTTTTTCCCTTGTTATTTTATCACTCATAAAATTTTCCTCTCTTTCATTTGATAAGACTATTATATCAAATAAAATAAAACCTGTCAAGTAGTCCTTTAGTACTAGCGGCCCGGGCCCGCCCTAGTACCTTCGTACCAGGTGGGCTTTTAGGAGAGGGGCAAAGCCCCTTCCTCTTATGCGGCGATGGTGTAAAACACCTTCCGCTTTTCGGTGGACTTAGTTATCCGACCATCAGCTTCAAGAGCCTTGAGGATAGGAGAAGCCTTCTGAGTGGACACTCCAACCGCTGTAGCAATATTCAAAGTTGTCTGAGGAGTTTCAACCCCTGCAAGAAACTCAACCATCTGTTCACCCAAAGCCGCGTTTTCCTCAGCCTTCTTTGCCTTTGCCTTAGAATCTGCGGAGTTACGCTTGTTCAGTAGCTCAATCTCATGTTCGGCAAATTCCACAACATCCTGCCGATCTGCGGCCTTAGCCAGAGCGATAACCTCATTAAACATATCCTTCTTTGTGGTCTTTACATCTGCCATAATCAACACATCCTTTCTTGCGCTTCGCGCTTGCTTTGTTTTTGTTTACATTGTTATTATAACACTTCTTTATTTAGTTGTCAAGAGCTTTTTTCAATTTTTTTATTTTTTTATTTGAGATTTGAAACTCTGAAATTGACTTCGTAGGTTATCCGTTACCTTGCAAGGGATTTTCGGCTCTTCACCGAAACGGTTTTCCTATCGCTTTAGTCGCTTTCCTTACCTTGTAAAACTATTATAGCAAATTTTTTAACTGTTGTCAAGAAGTTTTTTATTTTTTTGATTCGGATCGGAACCGTTATTTGTTCCTTTCTTTATCTTATAATTTATTATATCATATTTTACTCGCTTTGTCAAGTCTGACTTTTTTAAAATTTTCAGAATTGTTTGAATTGTCAGAAAATTTGCCCGGCCACTTCAAAAGGCGACCAACTCGCAAGAATCACAACGTCCAGTGCAATCTACATCAGCGCAAGTAACACCTTTTGTTCTATTTTCGCTTGCTAAAAGATTATGTAAAAACATGTCTGAAAAAGCCTCATAAATTTCGTCATTTACACGACATGCGATAGCTTCCATAACACAACAAACTCCATTCATAAACGATTCATTCCCATTTTTTGCATCATATTTTCCACAATATAAGTCACATTTAATCAGTTCCTGTAATACGATTCCGAAAGCAATTTTCTTATCCATTTTTCTTACCTCTCTTTCATTTGATAAGTCTATTATAACTTATTTTAAAACATTTGTCAAGTAGTACTTTAGTCCTATTTTCGCCCGGGCCAGTTAGCTTACGCTAACTCCCATTCTTCACTATAATGCTCTAGCCATTCATTTTCTTTCGGGGTCTTTTTAAAAAGACCCCGCTCAATATTCGGATTTTTCTTGATACAGTAAGCATAAATTTGTGTCTCAATTTCAACGTCAGCTAAACCCGTGTGACTTTCTTCAAAAGTATCATCACCCGAAAGCCAACGCCACAAAATTTCAGCGGTCAATCTCGGACGAGGATTTTTATGCTTGGTGACATATCCATTATCAAAACACCATTTAATGTAACTAGGCATTTGTCCGATGGTCTGTCTTGCCATCTTTAATGTATCTTGAATTTCTACCCCATAGGGGAAAAACCATCTGTATTTACTTTTAGTAATGTATCTTTGAGTATTATTCAAAGCCCGATAATCAAAACTTGCATTGTGTGCGGAAATAGCAAACACATCATAATTTTTTACATCTTTCATAAACTGTTTTCTAATGTTGTAAAAAGAAGTTAAAGTACGCTTGCCATTTTTAATATCTTCCCAATATTGCGGAATCTTATTTGCGTAGTAGGCACTTTTCATAACATCTTTTAAGTCACAAAAAATTTCAGCGATAACAAAAGAACGCTTTTCATAAATCCTACCTTTATTATCGGCAACTTGCCACCCTACATCATAACAAAGAGATTGTGTTAAATCTACACCACCATTTTCAGTAGGAATGCCATTACACGTTTCAGTATCTACTACTATAAGGTATTTGTGTCTTTTATCCATTTGTTTCCTCTCTTTCATTTGATAAATCTATTATAACAGTTTGGCGGCGGTCGGTCAAGGATTTTTTACCTAGAAAAATGCACGAATAGCGGCCGCCGCATTTATGCAAAATGACGAAGCGCCCGGGCCAAAATAAAATTAAAAGGCGACTTAACTAAGCCGCCTTTAGTTCATTACCATTCTCGTCTAATCCATTCGCTGCATAAAATTTAATCGCAGCTTTACAAAACTTCACAAATGCTTTTTCTACTCTCTTTTTATTATTCTGCCAAAAATTAATTGCCCATTCTGTAGCAAGAATTTCAGCAGGTAAAGAATGATAGGCTTTTTGAAGTTTCTCTTTCTGTTGAGGTAACAGAAAAGACTTCGCCAAAGTATTTTCTATATCTTCCACGTCTTTTACTTCTTGATTCCATCTATCTTCTTTGTTTATAATGAAATTATTTAAAGTTACATGATGTCCGATCTCATGAAGCATAGATAACATAATTAAATTATCCGTATCAAAATCATAGCGTTCAGCAATCCAATTTTGCCAGGTTTTACATGCATCCTCGTTCACCAATAAAGAAAATTCAACCTTGCTTTTGATATTGTAATAAACCCAATCGCTGCCGAGTTTACAATAGAAATCATTGATTCCAGTACACTTTTGCATGATACGGGTAACGGTTTTTTCAAATTTTTTTACGCCATTCATTTTTGCCATTTTGTTTTCCTCTCTTTCTAAAATAATTATATCAAAAAGATTTTTTATTGTCAAGTGGTACTTTAGTCCTAAAATGGCCCGGGCCGAGTTAGGCAAGGCTAACTTGCCACTCGGTTCGTGAAAGGAGGTAACAAAATGAATTTAAACAAAGGAATGTGCCGCACGGGGCTTGAACCCGCACTCCCGCGATTAAAAGTCGCGTGCTTTACCAGTTAAGCTAACGGCACTTAGGGGAGGGGCTTGCGCCCCATTCCCTTACTGAGCGATCGCGTAAAATTTCTTACGTTTTTCTTCGGTGACGGTCAACCGTCCCTCAGTTACCAAAGTCTTGAGAACAGGCGCAATCTTCTGAGTAGATACGCCTACCTCTGTAGCGATAGACAGAGCAGCCATGCCTGCATCAGAGGAAGCGAGAAACTCTACTACCTTATCAGCAAGAGCCGCATTTTCCTCGGCTTTCTTTGCCTTGGCCTTGCTATCAGCGGAGTTGCGCTTGTTCAGCAATTCAATCTCATGTTCGGCAAACTCCACAATGTCCTGGCGGTCATTCGCCTGTGCAAGAGTGATAACCTCGGTGAACATGTCCTTCTTAGTAACCTTTACTTCTGCCATAACTACACACATCCTTTCTTGGGCTTTGCCCGTTGCTTTGTTTGTTGTTCTTTACTATGTATTTATTATATCATTTCTTTATTTAGTTGTCAAGTACTTTTTTTGTTATTTTTTTATTTGGTTCGGCTTATCTTTATACAGGCGTTAAGACCAGTTGAAGAAAATAACAAAACTTTCCTTTTCCTGTTATACTTATTATATCATATTTTTTCGGAGTTGTCTAGTAATTTTTATTTTTATTTTTACGGCGGGTCTCTCATTGTTTTTCCTCTCTCACTTTCTAAAACTATTATATCATATTTTTTCGGAGTTGTCAAGGGGTTTTTTCTTTTTTTTCGGGGTTGTTTATTGCCGTTCCCTTAACTTCTAAAGTAATTATATCAAAATTTTTCGGAAGTGTCAAGTTAGACTTTTTCTTTAATTATCTGAATTGTCAGAAAATTCGCCCGGGCCAAAAAGTTAGTGGTGGCTAATCAGCCACCACCGAGATTAAATCGCAATTTACGAGGTGTTCTAAAAGTTCTACTCCTTTTTCATTAATAGGAAAGTAGATATTCAGATTTTCTTCACAAGCATACAAAATGTCATCAAAGCAATTAAAATAAGACCATAATAATTTTTCCATTATATTATTATGTTCATCGGTAAAACAATCACTATGAGTGGTATACAGTTTCCCATTGATAAAAGATGCACGATGCAGACTTTCCATTTTATTTAATCCTCCTTAAACTATTTTGTTAAAATGCAGTTTATTCAGTTCTCTATCTAAAATTATCCCAAAATCTTCTTTAACTTTCCTTTTCGGGGTAGTAGGATTGTAAAACCTAGTTTGGTTTTTATTCGGGTGATAGCCCCTATTATTTTGTAACTCTGTAGAAGTAACTTTGATAATCATTTTTGCTTTCCTCTCCTTCAACCTAGATACATTATACTATAGGGGGCGGCCGCTATTCAATAGGCAAACTAACCAAAATTCCGCCTACCTTTTTATGCTTTTTGCCTATTGGCCCGGACTAGTTAGCATAGACTAACTCTAGGTGAAAAAGAGAGGGCGGAACTTAATCCGCCCATCTGCTTACTTAATCCCTAACATTTCTCTGCGCTTTTGGATATGCTTAGGCACTGCCTCGATTTCGTCAAGTCTAACTCCATAGGGAGACTTTTTCTCATTGCGGATCCTCTCCGCCAGTTCGTAGTTAGTGGTTTCAAAAGACTTCCCAAATGTGTAAACGACTGTTCTCATTTTTCGTACCTCTCTTTCTTGTTTGTTGTTTTCTTTTGATATATTTATTATACTGCTATTTTTTAATTTTGTCAACCATTATTTTAAAAGATTTGCTAAATATTCAATAATGTCTGTAGTTTCGGGATTGATAGCAAGTCCACCTTTCCACCCATTTCGAACGGCTTTGCAGTCATCAAAGAGAATCTGAAAACCGCCAAGTTTACGAGTTGCGTTAAGTTTTGTCGTACCATACTTGATAGCATGAAACTCATCAAACGGAAAGTTATTTGCTTTGAGCCATTCTTTTTTTGCTATTGCTGTAGCTGTATTATAGCATTTCGACCCACCTTTTGCTGTCCAAGTCGTAACTACAATCCGCCATCCATCCTTTTTTAATTCGGTGAGGATGTCGGATAAAAGCACCATATCCACGAGAGCATCCCCAACAGTATAGGGTGTGGTATCTTCATTCCGAAGCATAGGGAGCCAGTTTTTTACTCCGTAGAGATTATAAATTGTACCATCCATATCAAAAACTAATGTCTTATTCATGTGTGTCACTTCCTTTCTTGTTTCTATAGTAATAATAACAAAATTTTTCGGAATTGTCAAGGGGTAAAATGAAAAAATTTGCGGCGGCGGGTAATGTGCAGTTAGTCTAGACTAACCACCCGGATGGCAGCCGCCGCTTTTTGTGCAAAGTAACGAAATTTGGGAATGAATTGAAGTGTATTTTTGTTCATTTTGCCTATTGACAAAATTTGTGATATGTGTTATAATTGGACTTTGCGGGCCGCTTCGTGGGGTATCAAATGAGGGCGGCCCGCCGAATTTAAGCCTATATTTAATTTTGTCGGCACTAACTAAGTAATGCCGACGCAATAAGGCTTAAAATTATCACTATGATAAAAAACAGAACAGGTGTTTGTGGCTCTTGAGGCCATTGACCGAATTTTCCACTCCATATAGTATCCATTTGTTAAACCTCCTTTATACATACGGGGAGGGTTTCCTCTCCCCTAACATTTTGTTCAGGCTCTTTTCATTGATGAAGGTAGCTTTTTCATATTTGATTTGATATTCTTTACCATTGATTGTAATATCTCCGGCTTTTGTAAAAGGAACATTATCTTTTTTCCATTCCTGACCAAAGTATTCCGTAACCAGTTTTTCGCAAATTTCACCTCTATTATATTTGCTATCTGCAACAAGGCCATCAAAGAAATCAACCGAGCATAAAGGTGTTGCAGTCTGCATCAGTAGAGCTTTCTGAGCCTTATTAGGCTTGAAGCGGAGTGCATAACCCTGGCCTCTTGAAGCTTTATCAAGGATCATAAGATAGGGAAGCTGATCTTCCGTTGTAATGGTCATATAGACCATATTAGCCATTTTAAAGCAGAAGATATACTTGTCTGTTGCGGAAAGTTCTGTATACCCATTGATAAGATAGTTCATTACGTCCATATTCATCATTTTATTATCCCCTTTTATGTTTCACGTGAAACATTCCGTTGTGATTGGTGTTACTTTCTTTGTTGTAACTATAGTATATCACTTAAACCGGAGTAAGTCAAGGGGTTTTTGATAAAAAAATGCACAAAATTCCAAGCTGAGTTTTGTACATTTTGACGAATTTCGGGCACGGGTATTTTTCGTCAAAGTGCATAAAAGCTGCGCATAAAATTTGTGCATTATGCCTATTGACAAAATTGACGGGCCGCCCCGATGTGTAAGCAGTGTGGGCGGCCCGGCCGAAAAGCCCCTCTTAGCGAGGGGCTACCACAATGGATCCAATCGACTCTCCCTTGTAGGACTTGTCGAACCGCAATGTCGCCGTGCACCTGGCGAACATTTCGTTCTTTGCGGCCACCATGTACTTGATGACCTCGTTATTGGTGGTGGTGATGGTTACCTTGAAATCTCTCATACTTTTACCTCTCTTTCATTTGATAAATTTATTATACTCCATTGGGGTTGACTTGTCAGCCCCCTTTTTTAATCATCTGTTGCCACTACGATGATAGTAGCAACATTGGTATCGGGATTATGGGCGATGCCAATGATTTCGTCAATGAGCATTTCCTCAGCAACAGGCCACCCATTATAGTCAACCATATTAACGGTTTCATCTTCCTCAAGGTTACCACTATCAAGCAATTCCTGAATCATATCTTCGTATGTCATTTTGTTTACCTCTCTTTCATTTGATAAGTTAATTATAATCGATTTTCCCGGAAAAGTCAAGCACTTTTTTCTCTTTCTTTTCTAATTTTATCGAGTGCATAAAGCCTCTCGTTTACATTTGTCTGGCCATGGCCAAGGATTAACTGGCGCTCCACAAAATCTAACTCGCTGTCCGATAAGGTTCTATAAGTCTCCATTAAGCTTCCCATGCTCATGTTTGTTTCCTCCCTTGTTTCTTTCTATAATTATAATACCATGTTCCGGTTTGCTTGTCAAGTGTTTTTTTGATTTTTTAGCGGCCGCCTGTGTATCGTTTAGCGGCCGCCGCCATCTTTTACCTCATTCTGTACATATTTAACACATCCTTTCCCTTTTGAGCCGCTCCTTACTACCTTTCAACAACCCCGACTAGTTTCCTATTACCTAAGCCGAAACCGCTTACTGTAGCAGTGTTCCTCTCTCTCTTTGATGATTTTATTATATCATGTGGGATTGATTTTGTCAACCCCTTTTTATTTATTGTTGAAAATTATTTCAATCTCAACATTACCGTCCATCGTTTCGGCTATTGTCCAGGCTTCTGCTCTATTATCTACCATTACTACGTTACCATTTACATCCGTTACTTTATACATCATGTCTTATTTCCTCTCTTTCTTGATTGCTTGTTTTGTTTCTTTCTAATATTATAATATCATAGCCCGGTTTAATTGTCAAGCACTTTTTTGAAAAATTTTCTCTTCGTCAAAATGCACAAAAATTAGGTTGCTTTTTTGTAACTGTTGCGCAAAAGGTAATTATAACAATTAAAAGTATTTAAATTAACAGAAAATTCAGACAATTTTTCGGGAAAAAGACTATTGTTTGAATTATCAAACAATTCCAATGAAAAAATGTTGTTGTATGAATAGTCTGACAATTTGGCCGGCCGCCCCGGAGTTGTCTGACGATTACGACATTTGACATTTTGCACAAAAACCGGACGCTGAGGTTGTGCATTTTGACGAATTTCGGGCGCGGGAAAATTTCGGCAGGATGCATAAAAGCTGCGCATAAAATTTGTGCATTGTGCACAATGATAAAAATGCGGCCCGCAGCGTGGACAGGGGTGGGATGTCACACGCTTGCGGGCCGCGCGAATTATACCACTCAATTTCGGGATTGTCAATAGGCGAAATGCACAAAAATTTTTGAAAATTTTTGGTACATTTGACGAAAAATAAAACTGCACAAAAAAAAAGGGTTACATATTGTGCAACCCGCTTAATTATTATTCAACCTCTATTTTTTTAATTTCTCCTTCGCCTGCTTCTTTAACGGTGAAAGTTTTATCTTTTCCCCATGTCGGGCAAGGCTCTGTAATTTCTTTTTCTATAAAATTTTTAGCTTTTTCTTCTGTTGTAAAATATCTTTCAAAATCTGTACCATGGCAACTTCCACCGAAATAATCACTCTGGGATTGTGCGTTCCATTCTACTTTAAAAATTGTCATTTTTGTTTCCTCCCTTATTTGTTATTATTATGTTGTTTGTTTCTTTCTATAATTATAATACCATAATCCGGTTCAGTTGTCAACCTCTTTTTTTGATTTTTCGAAGGGATTTTTAAATCCCTTCGTTCAGCTGTTCAAGAACTGCATCCAAACGAGCATCCAACTCAGCGGAAGAGATTTCTCCCTCTATAAACAGTTCAAAGTAAGTTTCCATGATTTCTTCCATTTTTATTGCCTTCCTTGTTTCTTTCTGTAATTATAATACCATAACCCGGTTCGGTTGTCAACTTCTTTTTACAATCTTTTTATTTTATTTTTTTAACTTTGACAATTTCATCATCATAAATAGTATTATCTGTATTAGCAGTAAAAAAAGTCAGTCTGACTTCGTCTTCTACCTTAAAGCCCTTTTCAAAGAAAGACCATTCATTACCATCAATAGTAACGCAAGCAACCTCATTAGTATCATCATCAACATAGATAACAAGCGCATCTTTTGCATAGTGAGTATCTATGTAGCAAGCAATACCAGAAGCAAAGATAAAAATAAACATTGTAATAACGCTTAAAATCAAAGCAACAAACATTTTATTGATTTTATTTCTTTTCTTTCTTTCTTTGAATAGTTTCATTCTTTCGTTGTGGTTCATTGTTTCAAAACTCATTTGCTTTAGTTCCTTTCTTTTTGTTTGTCTTTATAATATTATTATAACTTATTTTATTATAAATGTCAATAGGAAAATAAACAAAAGGCACAAGACATTGCGGCCGCTGCTTTCCGCACTTTATCCTAGATAATGTACTACAACACCGGCCGCCGCAAATCT
>Ga0326512_10002747_pt1 | contig 13015 bp, 32 predicted proteins | sample 1_2617_0518_D_FD_203652 | JGI IMG/M metagenome (GOLD analysis project Ga0326512, IMG submission 203652) | Bovine rumen microbial communities from UC Davis, California, United States - 1_2617_0518 | ecosystem: Host-associated > Mammals > Digestive system > Stomach > Rumen | place: USA... | reverse complement strand
AACTTCCTTTTAGATACCTATATAGTTTCTTAGATATCAAGTCGCCAAGAATCTCCATAAAAACTCCTTCTACTTTCACAAGCAAAAGGAGTCAGACAATGAAAAAAAACACTTGTTATTCAAATGCCTAACTATTTTCCCAAACAGTTAAGCTTATTAACTATACCAAACAATCATTAACAAATTAATTATGTTTGTACCGAGAAGGGGAGTCGAACCCCCACGAGCATTCCTGCCCAGCAGATTTTCCTACTACACTATATTACTATAGCCAAATAAAGTACGTTCTCTTCTTTCCCTAAACCTAAATGGTAGCTATCATCACTGAAATTCTATTAATGGGGCTACTTGGTTGCTGTTTATTCTACCAACTTATTTGAACTATTATCCACATCGAATGCCTCATATTACTATGAGTAACGGCTGCGTCTGTAATACTTTATTTGTTGTAGTCTGGAATACATTATTACCATATTGAAACTCTTGCAAGATATATCGTGATTCACCTATTGCCTGCTGAACTTGCTTACCATTCGCCTTACTACACGATATAAATTTCAACTTAGGTATCTCCTATATACTCTCTACACATTTATGAATAACTGACACCTGTCCTATTTTATGTCAGTACATTCAAAATTATAATGTCACCATTATAATTCGCAGGAATTTATTCAATTTAGCACGGTATTATCCTTACACATTATTGGTTAGTGTGATTTCAATTTTAGACATATAGCTTCGATTTCACCTATTAAGGCATCTCTACTACTTAGTTTACTTTCTTAAAAGGACTTCCACCGTTTTAGGGAGATTCTACATAGGGATTTCTCGCCTATGCACTCAAATTATTATTAAGTCTGCCATGTCTACCATTCCATCACCTCGGCATAAACTATGTCAATAGATAATAGTGAACATAAAAGATAATAACAATATCAAAGACAAAGACCTATACTAGGAGACTAAGACAAGGACTCTCTCCACTATTCCAGCTTCTTCGAGAATTTAATTTAAACCCTAATATAGACATACTATGTGTAACACATAGTATCTTTAATAACCATTTTAACCTAATGGTGCTAATGCAAAGCATGGTGCATCAGCTATGTTATAAATTTTGTTATATATTAAGTTCACCATTATCTATTGTTCAGATAAGTTTTAGTAAAGTAACCTCAGTCTTATCTTACATAGTAAAGGAATTTATTCTTCCTTTCCCATTTCTGAGATAGTAGAATAGATTCCTTTTAAAGAGTCGGGAATTACAATCTTTAAGGATTGCATTGCCTTGATAGTATCGTTCTTGTACTTACTAAGCTGTGGGAATATAGCATTACATTCCACTTTATATTGCTTAGTTTCATCCTCTTCCTTAAGAGTCTTTTCTCTCTCATCATCTTGAATTGCAACTTCAATCTGATGTTTCATAGAGTTAAGCTCTGCTTGATACCCTCTATACTTATCTTGAAGAACAAAGAATGTATGTTCTACATCCATAAGTCTTACAGTAGGAGTATAAGAATAGATGATTGTATCTCTACCATTACCTTGAGCCGTATGTCTTTCAGAGAGAATCTTAATAAGGGCTTCTTTAGCATTTGAGAAACCCATATTAGGATGAATGTACTTACCTATTGTACTGCAAACAGTGTCAAGATAATAATATCTATTTCTCTGCTTGATTCCCCAAGTAGCTACAACTTCATCTTCATTAAGACGAGGGTATCTTGTTGGCATATCAGGTAAAGTGATATTAAGTATCTTTGCTACTTCAGCATCTGTAAGCTTTTGTGCTTCAGATATAAGTCTCTCTTTAGCTTTAATAGCTTCACGAAGCCAAGCAATAAGAGATTTATATGATGCTATCTGCATTAGGTTGCTCTCAAGTTCATCAAGAAACTCTTGCCCTATACCTTCTTTAAGAGTATTAGTTGCATTAGAACCTAATATCCCAATCTCTGTTGTATAGAATACAGCAGAATTAAGCTTAGATTCCAATGATTGATAAGCTTCTTTTGCAAGATTAGCTACGTGATTGGCCGACGTGGTAGTGAGACCTTCTGTACCAAAAAAGATTTTATCTTTTTCCATGTTATATGTTATTTTTTAAATGTTATTCTGTTTCTTCTTTTAAAGTTTTCAATATAATATCAAAGTAAGGTTTTGGACTTTCTTTGAATTTCTTTGTAGATATAGATTTTATAAGAGAAATCAATTGTTTATCAGTAGCATTTTCAATGCTTTCTTTTATTATTCCTCTCCCACAAATACTTTCTAAATCTTTTATAAAATTTATAGCACTTTCATCATCCATTAAATCAAATAACTTTAAAATGTTTTCAGTTATTTTATTTTTACCTTTCTGTGTCATAATTGCATGAATTGTTTGGATGGTTAATTTTCGTAGATTGAAGGATTAAATGGAGCATATTAAATATGTAATATGCCCCATTCCTCCATCTAAAAACAATCAAATTATTTAAATATCTTTTGTATTTGTGTCTTTGTAGTGGTCTTCACTAAAGAATACACCACCAACAATAATAAATATAACTGCTAATATGCTTAAAAGTGGTCCTAACTCCATTATTTTTGTTTATTTGAGTTACAAATTTTGTAAGTATTTGTAAAGATAATTAATAGATTAAGAATACTTTTATATTGTAATGTCAGTATAAAGAGCTATGAATTTTATAATGAGGTAGTCAAAAGTTGTAAGTGCGAGAAGACAAAAAAAAGAAAGGTTGGGTGTTGGCCCAACCTCTCCTTACTAACTAACTAACTGAAAGTTAAACACTTATACCTTACAGCTATAACACTACTTACTCTCTGGATTCAGTAATGCGATAGATGTCTTCCTCTCCTGCCTTAGAGAGAATAGTAACAAAGCAAGTGTTCTTGTTTACTTTGTCACCTACGTTCAAATTGCTCCTTGTAGAGAGAGCCTTGTAAATTCTGTTCTGCCCACCATTCATGTAGAAGCATACAGACTTACCATAACCACGGTCACTCTCAGTAACCTCTGCTACTTCGTCAATAGCATTGAATACATCTTCAGGAACTGCTTCCTTAAAAGGAATACACTCTTTCTTTGACCAACCACCATAGATGGTCTCGTTTGCAAAAATGTTTAACATACGCTTAAATGTTTAATTGTTTAAATGTTTAAATGTTTAAATTATTATAGTATCTTGAGGTATAACCAACATTACACCTCAATTATAAAGGGAGTTTAATTAATATGTGAAATATAAAATATGTATTAACTGTAAAAGTTGTTAGTATAAACTGTGTGTAATTGTTAACCATAAGTAGTAAGTATAAGACTGCCTAAAAATTTTCTTTATAGGTTATAAGTAGTAGATAATTTATAGGTTGTATGTGTTGGGTGGTAGAAAAAATAAAGCAGATGCCCATTAGGACATCTGCCTTATATTAACTATAATATATGATAGTACTATAGTTTATACTATAGCTTCTTCAGGAATAAGAATCTTAATCTTAATCTCGCTACTATCAGGTTTCTTCCACTGAGTAACCATACACTTTCTAATATCAAACATCTGACCTTCAGATGCAACTGACATCTTATCTACGCTCTTACAGTAATACTGTGTAGTACTACCTTTAGCATATAATCTACAAGATAGATTATACTGACCTTGAAATACTACTCCAAAAGCATCTACATTAAGATGACTTAACTCTGTTGCATTAAGAGGTCTAGCTTCACCAACCTGTTCAAATTGAGAACCGTAAATGGTATCACCTGCAAAGATATTTAACATAATGATTGCACCTATGCCTTTAGGATTTGTTTAGGGTATCAAGCACACCCAAAATGAATTGAATTAATTATTAAATTACCAGCTAATTTTCTTAGTTATTTTAGCCTTAATGAACTCTCCATCATAATCTCCTACTACTCTCTTCTTTATGATTTGTATATCATCCCAAAACTCTCTTGGTAATACAGAATAAGGAGGTATATGATGAGTAAATTTATCTAGAGAAATAAATAATCTCTTGTTATTTATCTCCCCATAATAAGGAATATAAGGATAACTATCATAATTCTCCTTAACTGTGATAACTAAAGAGTTACTCCCAAAGTAAGAGGAAGTTTCTATAATCCCAATAATATAATCAGGATTAATAACCTCTGTAAGACTTCTCTTGGAAATTACTTCATATTCCATAATACTTACTTTTAAATTGTTCTATACTCATTCTTTAATACTATATTTCTAGCACATTTAATTTGTACTGGTTCCTCAATAGTATTATCTGATACATTGAACCATTTAGTCCACTTTATACCTTCAGAAGACCAATATTGATACCTTTTCTGTTTCATGATTAAGATATAAATCTATAAAATTCATCTCTATATATTAAAGCTTGTACTATAGGCTGTATACATTCTAAAGTTAAGACTCCATGAAATTCAAAATCTTCCTTATATCTATTATGGATAAATTTCACTGCTTCTTCAACATTATTAGCACATACTAAAGCAGAAGAGGGATGACATACCCCTCTCCATTCTAATTTGGCATAATATAGTCTCATAATTATTTCTTATTTTTAGGTTTATACTCAATATTTAACTCTTTACATACAACCTGAGTAATCTCAGGCTTCATATATTGTTTGTAAAACTTACCTGTTTTACTTGATTTCTTCCATACATAACATGCCCCACTGCCTTTATTGACAATAATAGGGTACTCTACACCTTTACTGTCTTGAAAGGTGTATTTAGTTACTAGAGTATCTGCCTTAGATGTACTTCTTGTAGAACTACTCTTAAAGGTATTACCTACTCTAGTTACATTCTGTGCATAAATGTTACTGTTGTTCACACATGCAAGCATCATAATGATGCTAATAATGATTGTTCTCATAATGAATTGAATTGATTAAATGATGTTTATAAATAAATATTTTATAACTGATATAAATGAACTCCTATAAAATGATTATCTCCTTGGTTTATGATTCTTTCACATTTCTTCAAGTAATCATATTCATCTGGAGTAATCTCAATATCTCTGGTAAAATTCTTAGAATCTTTATTACCAGATGTAATTGTTAATATTGCTTTCATAACATACCTTCAGCACACATCTCTAGATACATACGATAGATTTTACTTCCATAGTCCTTAATAGGATGAAACCTATGTTCTTTACAGAAATCTATCCACTTTTGTTCTTCCCAAGGAATGAATCTTTCATAAGAAGAAGTATTAGTATCTAGAGAGATGTTAATAGAATGAATATTTATCTCAATAGATTCTCCCTTACTCATTATATGAACTCTTAATGGGAGTTCAAAAGTGTCTGTACTATACATTTTCAAAATAATTTATAATGTTAATAATATCTTCTAGATTCATATCATCAAATTCAATAGGGTCTTTACAGTACTCAATATTGAACCAAATGATTCCTTCACTAGGTTGCTGAAATGCACTTATAACTACAGGAAGTTCTAACGAACTTAATCCCTGAGCTTCAGATTCTCCAATAAGAACATTACATTCCATTGGATGTTGCTCATCTGTATCCATAAGGATAGCAGATAACTTTCTTCTTAACTCTTCTCTTGTCTTCATAATTAAATAATTTAAATGATTAATAAAACTCTTCTATATGATCTTCTATATAACTATCTTCTAAAGCGTTAATAATAACATCAGTTATCTTTCTAGCTAGATTATTACCTTCAAGCTGATAATACTTCTTAGTAGTAAAGTCATAGACTTGTTTAGTCCAAGAGCACCAAGCAAACTTATCTTCGCCATTCCACTTGAATACACAAATATGCTGTTTATGTTTATCTTTAACTTTAATTGCCTTTATAATTATCTCTTTTAGATTCTCAGGAGTTTGATTCCATTTAAACCCAAAGAATGGCTGTATAAACTGCCAATCTACACCTTGTGGCTCTACGAAGTAGAGTCTCCAACCTTTAGTTGCTTCTTCAATATCTTTTCTTACTTGTTCTTCAGAAAGACCTTCTACTACAATATTAATTTCTTTCATACTGTTAATTATTAATATTTTAAATAATGAATGGTTAATATTCTTCAGCCCAATATAGCCCATTAGTTTCCAAGAAAGCTTTGATATTTAGCTTTCTGCCAAATAGAGAACTACTTGTGAAGTCATCTATTACTTTACAAGCTTCTCCAACAGATAACTCAAAACCATTGCAAGTTTCAACTGGTTCTACATCACTAACTGCTAAATCATATTTAGCCCATGTGTACATATAAATACCAATAAAATTATCAGTACACTTAACTCTTAATACTTCTCTAAAATCTGCCATAATGTTAATTATTTAATTAAACGTAATAACTCCTTATCATCAGGTTCAGTTGCTCCAGAAGCAATTAAACCTTCATAAGTCCTCAGACCAGTAGCTAGATTAATAGCCTCAAATCTAGGATATACACAATAAATATTTTCAGGGAAAGCTCCTCCTACAGGAGTTTTGCTGTAGAATGCATCCTTTTCAATATGCATAAAAAGCCAATTCCCAATGGATAAATACTTTGGATACTTCATAATACTTAATTATTTAATTATTTAACCTTGCCAATCTCCACCTATAGCATCCCATGCATCATTGAAGTCAAGCCATTCACTATCTGTTTCAGGTTCTTCCCAAGATGTGATACGATAACTGAAGCACTTAGGCTGGGTTTTAATGTACTTAACTGCTTTCTCTTTACTATCAAATGGTGAGTGGTCATCTAACCACTCATCATTGATAGTTAATCTAGATTGTACTTGATACATTGTCTTCATAGTTCTACTTTTTCTTCTTTATAGTCAAACATTACTTTCTTTATAATGTTTTTCCTGGCCATCCATTGTACTGGATGATTTTTATCTCTAAAGAACCTCCATACTCCATACATATAATAATAACCATTAACTGCCTGTTTACAATGAAGACTCTTCTTAAGGTCGTCATCTACAAATTTAACATCCTTAATACCTTCTGGGTCTTTAACTACTTTAAAGAAGGTGATGTCCCCATTATAATTTTGACTTATATCTTCTATCTTAAAGCATGCTGATAACTTAAATGGTTTTACTTCATAACTCTCAACATTCTTATATATAGGAGTCAAAAGCTTCTTATATAACTTAACTGTCTTAATATGTTCCACAAGGTCTTTAAGGTCAAAGAATGGAACTACCAAATCATTTATAGTCTCTTTGTTACTTCTGTCTTTACAAATATCTTTAAAGAAAGTCTCAAAATGAAATTTATCATAGATTCTTATATGATATTTAGTTGCATTAGAAAGAATACTATCTAATGCTTCTTTAGTAAAGTAATTTTCCAATTCTATGGAATAATACTGGTTCAATGATGCCTCTTTGTGAGAAACCTTTACATAATAAGTTTTCATAATTTTAATTGTTTTTAAGTTGTTAATAATTATTTTTCTCTTCCATCTACATAAGGAGCTGTAGTATCAATGGTTAATCTCCATTGCTCTAGACCCCAATGTAATTTATCTTCATTATCTTCTCCTATTTTAAGAGCTAATGACTTTAATATTTGTCCAGCCCAATAGCAACCACCATCTCCTTCTTCTTTAATGCCAGCACCATATCTTGCTAACTCTAAAGGAGTACCAAGAAGATTGAATTCTTCATTAATACAAGTAGCATTACTGCTCCATGTATACTCTTCATTATTATGAAGAGGGTCTGACTTTTGAGTAAACCCAAAATGTGCTATACCACATTTCCAGATTTTCACCCATAGTTTACCTTCACCTTTAGCACCTTCATACATAATCTTACTATTCTCATACATTGGAGACTCTTTCATTAACTCACGTAAATTGATGTTTACATCAAAATACAAATTGTCCTGACCATTATAGTCAGCAAACATTACATTTGAAACTTTCATAATTTGATTGTTTTTAATTGTTAATTTATAACTAATATTTAATCATCCTGTACTATAGACCAGTCATATCTACCAGTCATTATTAAATAACTAAATGCTGCCTTATAAGTAGGGAACCTTCTAAGAGGGTTCCCTAAAGAATCAAACACTATATACATTATAGGTTATCGTAATATCCTTCTCTAGTATAAGAGAACACAGTACCATAAACATCCATAGCTACTCCTCCACACATAGGATGGACTTTCACATCTTTTTGAATATTCATGAAATTAACATTCTTAACTTCCTCATCAGTATAGACTTCTCCCGTAGGAGTAGCTTCACAAATCATTTTATTCATAATTAATTTCTATTAAATATTAATAACACCAACAATAATCCTCAAATTGCCTAACATCTTTAATATATTTAGTATTAAAGTTGCTATCTAATTCTTGGAACCACTCATAGTAACTTTCTTCAATTTCAGCCCCAATGTTTGCACATTCAGTCTGACCATCAAAGTCATCAATTATCCACCTAATGAAGTCAGCCTGTAAACAAGCTGCTTCATAGTTTTTAGTGTCATTATTAGTATAACCACACCAATAGCTCACTGCACTCACTACACATAGTAGCATTACAGCTGCAATAATTTTAATTACTTTCATTATAACATTTGTTAAACAAACTTACAATTTTATCTTTAAATTCACTGCTATCTTCTTGAGGATGCTGGTCTTCATAGTCACAGACTTCTTTAATATGAGCTTCAGCTTCCTCTTTATTCATTATTTTAATAAAGGTAGTAGTTCCACCTGAATAATTTCTATTCATGTGTTGAGCATACTTGATAGCTTCTTTTCTAATTGCCTCTTCATCATTAGCAATAAAGGTTCTTACATGTTTACGTGGATATTCATCCATGTAATCATGTACTTCAAATTGACAGAATAGTTCCATAATAATTACACTTCTCCACACTAGAGCAGAAGTGAGAAGAGCTTATATTAATACTAATCTCCAACAATAAGATTTATCTTATGAGGCATTCCATTCATGTGAGGATTATCACTCTTCGTATATTTATATAATCCCCTATTACTAAGGAATTTAGTCCACTTCTTAAGAACTGCTATATGTACAGTCTTTACAAGAAGCTCATTATCTTCTCCATCTAGGAGTGTGATAACAATCTTAGAAGGAGACCTAAATATCTCAGTCTTACCACTGTCGGTATTATCATACCATTTCTTCTGAATGGTCATAGAATCACAGACCCCACTGTAGTTTAACTTTAACTCAGAGATGATTTGACAACCAATTAGCTGGTCTTCCTTAGCCTCCTTATCTGCATCTATATAGACAACTTTAGGAGGAGCTGGAAGCTCTTCAGGTTGTTCTTCATTAACTACTTGAGACTCTTCAATAACTGGAGTCTCTTTAACACTCTCTTCAGCAGTGCCTACTAAACCTTCTAACACTGCAAGCTGCTTCTTAATTTCTTCAATAGCAGCTAAGATAGACATTTTGTCCATAATTAAATAATTTGATTGTTATTAACTAATGGTTATATATGGAGTCCCAATAGAAACTCCATAATAACCACATTATTACTATATAAGCCACAATACCTATTAGCCACCAATCTAAATGACTAAAAGTTTGTATGAGCTGCTTTTTCCACATAGGCAATCTTCTTAAAGAGTATTTGCCTAATAAATGAGTTGCCCATTTCATCAGGCTTTGAGAACACCACCTCAGTATATTCCTTTGTAGGAACACCATTAGTTTTTAGAGTAATGTACTCTTGAGCGGAGATGCCTTTACAACATTCTCCAATGTAAAGTTCACCATCTTCTTGGTAATCTTCACAAGTGTACTCCTTTATTGAAAGGCAGTACACATCAGAAATCTTAATTTCTTCCATTTTTCTTCTGGATTTAATTGATTAATAATGTTAATAAACTCTATATAGTCCCCTGTATCAATGTCAGTTTGTTTAGTGGAATCTTACCACAATACAGGGGTAGATGCTAATTTTTACATTCCCCAAATAATACTATTGAGGAATGGGGTTACTACACTACTAATTGCAATAATCAATACTACTATTGCAATAATCAATACTACAATAGCAAACCAACCCAACTCATAGAGTAGGTTGTCTAATTTCTTAATAATCTTTTTCATAATTTGATTGTTTTTAAAATGGTAAATCATCATCTATAGGTCCATACCAAGGAGCTACAGGTGCTGGTATAGGTGATACTTTATCTTCAATAAAATCCATCATGGCTACCCAATAATGGTATCCTTCTTGGAAACTAATAGAGTGTTCCACAGGTTCAAAACCTACGGAATCAATAGAACCACCACTATCCCTTACAGGATATGGTACATACTCAGTAGCAATGAAAGTATGAGTATCTTGATGATACTCACACTTACCATTGTTATCAGCCATTGCAAACAGTATGGCATTTTCCATCTGTTTGATTGTTGGAAATTCTCTATTCATGACATTGTGTTTAATTTGATTTCAAACTCACCTTCTTGATTAGCTCTCTGCTTCTCTTCTTCAGTAGCATCTTTGCTTCTCAAGATAGCATTAATTCTCTCAGCAGTTTGTCTAGACATACCTCTTGACATGTCATAGGCTACATCTTTCCAGTATCCCATAATTATTGAAATTGAAAATTATCGTTAAACATAGTCACAAGTCTTCCATAAAACTTACTAATACTTACCCATTCTCCAAAGATTTTCACTTTAGTATATCTTCTGTGAAGATATTCTTCAGTAATCTTTGGTTTAGTTACTGCTACAAAAGTAGCGTTAAGACCACTTGTTACAAACTCTTCATGCTTCTTAGTTACAAGCTCAAGATGAGCCTTATGGGCAGCATGATTATACCCAGTGTTGCCATCAGGAGTAGCACTACTGATAGCATTTGGATTGAATCTTTTTCTCATAATTCAATTATTATTAAAGAGTTATTTCAACAGGACGAATTAATCTTACAAGTTCAATACACTGAAGAGTTTTATCTGGATTATAGAACTTAATCACAGCTTCCATAGGAAAGTACATCTGCCAATCCTTTTGCTTGGATATAGCAGTCACATGTTTGTTGAATTCCTCTAGACCATTCCACTCAGGAACAGTCTCAATGCCATATTTAGAATGGCTAATGGCAACACAACTGATGTTAATTTTATCCATTTTTGTTCTGTTTTAAAGGGTTATTTGTGATTTTTCCAATAGTTTGTTGGGATATGCTCCTCATATGGATATTCTCCTAAATCGGAATTATCGAGTTCTTTTAAAGACACTCCAAGAAATTTATATGCATCAAGCAATGTATCACAAAGCTTATGCTTGTAAGAATGATCACACTGTTGTGCAATGAACATAGTGTGCATACCCAGAGTAGCTGTAAAATCTACATTCACCACTCTAATGAATCCAAGTAACTTGCCAGAGTTGGATTCTACTCTGGTCACCATAGTGCCGCATGCAGCACCAGTAGTGATGGGAATTTGAATTGCCTTCATTTTCTTAATTGTTTTTAGGTAATTACTATTGTTAATAAACTCTTAGTTCCCAGTAGGAATGTCAGTTTCCTAATGTCTGAATCTTACAGAACTACTGGGATGAATGTTACCTCATTAGATATCCAATATATAATGAGAATCCTCCAAGGAGTAATAACCAACAAGCTACAGCTATAAATGCTTTGAAATTAACAGAGTCAGCATTCTCAGCAACAAGGAGAATAGCTAGGAGGACAAACATTCCTCCTAGTACAAAGAACATAATAGTCATAATTACTTACAAGCTTTAATGATGCTATCAAATGTAGTCTCAAAAATGTACTCATCTTTCTCAATACGAAATGACACACCTTCAGCAACAAGATTGTTGAAGTTCCTAGGAATTACAGCTGCCCTAATAGTTATTTCTTTCTTGTCACTCAAAATGATTGTTGCATCCTGAAATACCTGCACTTCAGCAGACATTTGGATATGCACAAAAGAATAATTTGTTTCCATAATTTGATTGTTTTATTACCTCCAATACTTATGGTATACATACCAATAGTACATTCTATTACTAGGAAGAGGTAGAGTTAATATTATAGATTGAAATAGGATTTATCAAACAATGCACAAGTGTTATGTTTAGCATTAAGCATATAAGGCAGTGCTATAATATCATCATTAACTTTATATATAGTTTCAGCAATAGGATTTTGTTTTAAATCAACATTATAGGTGTTACTTACTTCTTCTACATCACATGTAGTGAAGCTTTCTACTGTTACATTGTTGATTGTGATAGCAATGTTGATTACAGAGCAAACATAGCTTTCATTCCAAGAGAGGAGTACATTAGCAGTCATAGTTGTAGTTGTATTAATTTTTAGTAATGTTATTTGGTAAGTATTGTATGAATGGCATTTACCTGATAGACCATGGGGGTATCATCCCCATCAGTCTACCTGATGGTGGGGGGTGTATTTATTATACCAAGCTCTTATAAATCTAAAAGATTTTTTCTTTTTCAGAAAAAATTATTTTTTTAAATTATACATCGAGCTTTTATAAACATAGAAAAAATTTTAAATTTTAAAAAATAAAAAATTTTTATATTTAATAGTACAATTCTAATAATTTATTTGTATATATTATTTTTTATGCCTAACTTTGCACCAGTCTTACTGTTGGACAATACAAGTAGATGGCATAACCTACAGTTTTAATGTAGAGAAGTTCTTTAATAGGGTGAAGTTTCTTCCAGCCAACCAGAAAGAGTAAAGGGTATCTGAAGTAGGGCACAGGTAATGGAAGCTAGAGATAACAAGAGAAAAACTAATAGTATATAAACGGGGCTTCAAACTATTAAAGAAGTGGTTTACTCCACACAGAGTCATTAAGTTGGCAGGTCTCTTCTATAATTAAAAACTAGCAAAGGTGTTTTAAATGCTATTGAATTAAGATAAATATGGAAGAAGCTGTATTTTCAGCATAATCTAATGATATTAATAAATGCTTTAAGGGAGTATGGTAAAAAAGAAGAC
>Ga0326512_10002746_pt1 | contig 13017 bp, 24 predicted proteins | sample 1_2617_0518_D_FD_203652 | JGI IMG/M metagenome (GOLD analysis project Ga0326512, IMG submission 203652) | Bovine rumen microbial communities from UC Davis, California, United States - 1_2617_0518 | ecosystem: Host-associated > Mammals > Digestive system > Stomach > Rumen | place: USA... | reverse complement strand
ATGCGGGTATAGCACAGGGGTAGTGCGTCTCCTTGCCAAGGAGAAGGTCGTGGGTCCGAATCCCATTACCCGCTCAAAGATAGTGGAAACATACAGCAAGTATTTAATTACTTCAAACTAAATGTGGATTAGTCAAAACGTAGGTTCGATTCCTACCCTCCCGACTAATAATAAGAAAAACAACGGGAGGTTGAAATGTTGGATTACTAGTTTCCTTTTCTTTAATCGGGATATAGCTCAGTGGATAGAGCGGCCTTCTTGAGGGAGGTGATTCTAGATACAGGCGTTGGTTCGAATCCAGCTATCCCGACATAATCGCTGGATTGGGGCTATAGACCTAGGTGTAGCGTGGCGGTTCGAATCCGTCACCAGCGACATCAAAAGAGATTTGAGGCTCAACGTAACGTCGGTAGTCCCTGCTTGACCGAAAGGTATCAAACTATCGCCCAATCGTAAGTGTGGGGTTTTTTGTCAGTTATCGGTTATAAAAACTGACTCTTTAATGTGGGTGCATACAGCAACTTAAATTCGTTTAGGTAACTGTCACTTTGTTTATAATGCACCCTTTCTGCGGGTATAGCACAACGGTTAGTGTAGGAGATTTCCAATCTTCTAATGTGGGTTCGATTCCCATTACCCGCTCAACGTGGAAACGTACAGCAAGGTTTTTCGTTTAAAATGCATTCCAAGCTAGGGGTCGTGGGTTCGAGTCCCACCCGCTCAACGTACCTTTGGTTGGCAGTGACTTTCAGTATCGGCACAGCGGTGTTTCGCATCGCCATTTACATAACGGAACTGCATTCATTGGGCGGTAGCTCAGTTGGCAGAGCACTAAAAATAAACAACAAACGTTTCCTTTTTTATGCGGTTAGTAGCTCATTCGGTAGAGCGTTTGTCTTCCAGGCAAAAGGTAGGTGGTTCAATTCCACCCAATCGCTCAAATAGACACACTGAGGAAGTTGGCTTGGAGGCAGCAATCTTCTAAGGAGTGGGCAGAAAGTTCCCTGTGAGCCTTAAGCAACCAGGAGTCAGAAAGTAGCCTGGGAGATATTGACTGTGAGGGATAATCAACAACATGACATTGTAAACTCAATGGTCTGCCACCTACATTTGGGTAAAAGTCCACCCTTAGAGAGTAGGTGCTGGCAGTATGGCAGGGTTATGAACCTAGTTTTCGGTAGGACACACGGGACTCCTTTGGCGTAGCAGCACACTCAAAATGTCTATTACATAATAAGATCAAATAATAATAAATTATGGAAGAGAAATGTATGCGATGTGGTCATGACCTCATTATAGGAGGGAATGTTATGCTGAGCGACATAGGTGTCGCTGATTGTGATGAAGACGATGCAATGGTAACTAATATGACATGCCCACATTGTGGGGCTTACTACGAGGTTACTGACACACCGGATTCAGAAAAGCCTAATTATCCATACTGGGATGATGAGATCAGAGTGGATTAACTTAGTGGAGTATCGTCGCAGTCTTATACACTGACATTAACCACGTAATTGGTGTATGCGGGTTCGAGTCCCGCCTCCACTACATAAGGAAACGAACAGCAAGGTTTTGGAAATTGCTACCGAAACGGTATGTGGGTTCAACTCCCACATGAGCCGCCCTAATAAGGTGGTTCATTGGTGAAATTGGTATACACGGCTATTGTACAATGTTTCCTGTAATTGCGTCTGTGGTGGAATGGCAGACACGCTAGCCTTAGGAGCTAGTTCTTCGGAGTGTGGGTTCGACTCCCACCAGGCGCACAAAATACTTAAAAAGTATTAAAATATTTGTTTTATCCAGATATTTTTCATATCTTTGCAAAGAATTTAAATATAAAGAAAATGGGAAGGTTATTATTTATGGCATTCGTAGCTCTGGTTATTGTCGTTGTCATTTTAATAGTGTCAAAGATGCTTCCGGAGAAAAAGAGTGAAGAAGAGAATCAAGCTGATTTTATGAACGAGATCGAGGATGTGGCGAAGAAAAATGACGAGATTGCTGCAAAGAACCGAGAGATCGATAGATTAAATGGGAGAGTTACGTCATGATTTGGTTGTGGTATTTGTTTATTGCGTGGATGGTCATATGTATCATAATAGCATATGTTGAGGCTAAGAAAGCACCAACTATTGATGATAAAATACCATTCTTACACGATGACTACTATGAGAATCTAGATCCGGTAAAAAAGTATAAAGATGTGTTCTGTGAACATTGTGTTAAAAATATCGATGGCTTTTGCAACAATGGTATACATTTCAGCAAGATAAACGAAGATATTATTAAGATGTGTAAGAAAGAACATTTTTTTGAGCCGTAATAATGATGCGCCCATAGCTCAGTGGATAGAGCATCTGCCTTCTAAGCAGAGGGTCGCAGGTTCGAGTCCTGCTGGGCGTACATTATATATGCACCTATGGTCGAGTGGATTAGGCAACTGTCTTCTAAGCAGTATAAGGTGGGTTCGAGTCCTACTAGGTGTACAAAGGAACGTACAGCAGATTGTTTTATACTTAAAAGATCATTTCCAGTTAAACAATTCTGAAAAGCGAGAGACGCATAAAGCACTTCGGTGTTGCCAGGGACTTGCGCTGTCTTATGGTACTTCGGACATTAAACGTACTCGTTCCTTTTTTCTTTGAAATCGCAATTGACAAACTATAAACCGGAAGCGTAATCCAGACAAGGTCTCCAATTAAACACTTGCAAGGGAAACCAGTAAGCGTACCTTGGATCTCACGCTTCCTCAATTTGCACCTGTAACTCAGTGGATTAGAGTGCTTCGCTACGAACGAAGGAGTCGGGGGTTCGAGTCCCTCCAGGTGTACAAACCAAAAGGAGAATGTTATGAAGATAGTAATTAACAACAGCAAAACCATCGACATTGTTGAAGCATGTCTTGTTGTGAAAAACAATAAACTGTTCAACATTATGACTAATGAATATGAGGGTATCGATGGTGATTCAATTGAGTTTGTAACTCTGGATAATAACGGTGAACAGAGTGTTGTGAAAGGTACTGTTAAAAACTATACCTGTAACAGGCGTATCGAACTTAAAGATGTCAATTGTCTTTACTCCACAGTGAATGGCACTAGTAAAAGTATTACTCATATTTCTTCGATCACAGAAACAGATTGTAAGTATGAGGAAGAAATGAGAGAACAACTGGAGAAAGAACGAGAACTTGAATTTGCAGAAATGGAGTTATGAACTACACTAATAAATCATTTTCAATGGAGAGTGAGGCTTTCTACAAGTCTATCACTAGAATAACATATAATCCTTTAAAGGAAGTTACATGGATTAAAATCCACCATAAGAAGGGTGATGTTATATATAGGAGAAATCTTTTCACCCTTTTTAGGAAGAAAATAAAAGAGGTTGTCCAGGAAGACATTATTAGGGACACGGGATGGGGAGACTATTACTACTATCCGATTAGTAGCTATGCTAAGGATCATGGTTATCTGATTATCGATGGTAAAATGTATGTGAGACCAAATGTCCATATAGAGACAAATGTTAAGGATGGGGATCGTACTGTTAAGTTCGATACTGAGGCAGAAGCATTGAGTTATATATCAGCATTAAAAGAAAATTGCAGAAAATGTGAAAATAATCTGCTATAAATTTGGAAATACGAAAAAAAATATATATCTTTGCACTATGAATGAGAAGTATAAGGCACAGCAACTGAAATCAAGTGAATACTACACAAGTGTCATTGATGTTAGGTTTACTCCGGAAGTTGAGATCCCTCTTGAGGTATCAATCAAGAAAGGTGATCCAATCTACGAGTATCGTGGTTTCTTCGGTAGAAAGAGAGTCCAGGTAGGTGAAGAACAGGAAAGCAAGTTCAGAATCAATGATCCGGAGGACTATCATTCATACTATAGTCAGACACTTAGCAGTCTGGAGAGCAAGAGATATCACAGGATCGCCAGGAACGGAAAACTGTACAGGCAATCAAAGGTCACAGTGACCCAGAAGAACGGTGCATCAGACACCATCTGGTTCAACACCAACGACGAGGCTGTGAGTTATCTCGAAGATGTGAAGTCTAAGTGCTCACAATGCGGAAATAAACTTCTGTAATAAAAAAATTCACAAAAAAATTGTATATTTTCGATACTTTTTAAAAAAGCAAAATAATTATAGACAAATTCATTAATTAAATCAATTAAAATTATGATTACGACAGTTAATAATATTACCAAGTTTAATGCTACATTTGCGACATCAAGTAAATGGAGTGATTCTGTTGTATCTAATTTTGATACAGGGGTAAAACAGCTGTTCGGGTATACCGAGATTTAATGATGATAAGATAAGCACTTACTTACTTCACTATATTTTTCCCAGGCTGTTGAAGAACTCCAAAAAAGTATTCAGCAGCTTTTTTTATGTGAATAATTGTTAAAAGTTAAACAGAAATTTTGAATTCTCGAAAAAATTGTATATCTTTGCACCGCAAAACAGAAAGTGAGGTTAAAATGAAAGTAAGATGCTTAGAACAGATACAGAGGAATGGGGTGACCTTTAGAACTGGCGAGACCTATACTGCCAGTGAACTTAACGAGCACTGGTATATAGTTGATGCTGTAGGGTTTGAAACTGAGGATTTTAATCTTCATTTCGAGGAACAATTCACCGAGGCAGATGCATCTGCAATGGCAGAACAAGATTCTTGCTGTACAAATGTGGTTAAGATGCCTTTATTGGACGAGCCTATAGTACCGGGGTTGTCTGACGAGAGAAAAGATGAGGAAAAGAAAGAGACGTTCTTTGATAAAGTGATTAATTATATATTCCTGCAATAGCAATGGGGCGGTAGCTCAGCAGGTAGAGCGCTGGACTGAAAATCCAGGTCGTTAGCGGCAGTTCGACTCTGCCCCGCCCCACAAAACGGTCTATTCGTATAACGGTTCATTATACTGGACTGTCTATCCTGGGACAAGGGTTCGACTCCCTTATAGACCGCAAAAGGTTTATATTGTCGCCACCGCCAAGTACAAGCGGCACACCGTTCCTTGATACGGTTACCTCTTTCCCTAGGGAGGTTATAAAATGGGACAGTAGGGGTGATTTAGTGGCGTAGTTCAATTGGTTAGAGCACCACCCTGTCACGGTGGGAGTTGGGGGTTCGAGTCCCCTCGTCACTGCAAAAAAATATGGATGCGTGTAAGGAGTCCTTGGGGGACTGACCATCTTGGGATGGTAACAAACGGAGGTTCGAACCCTGCTGCATCCACAATATAGGAGGTTAGCTCAGCTGGTTTAGAGCGATAGTCTTACAAACTATAGGTCATCGGTTCGATCCCGTTACCTCCTACAAAAAATTGGGTTGTAGCTCAGAGGCAGAGCAGCTGACTGTTAATCAGCAGGTCGAGATTTCGAAATTCTCCATCCCAGCAAAAAAAGTTCTTTGAAAATTTGCAATCCTCAGATATTTTATATATCTTTGCAAAAATGTTTGGATAGTCAAGAGGTCGAAGACAACAGACTGTTAATCTGTCGTGGCATTGTCCCCATCGTAGGTCCGAATCCTACTCCAAACGCTCCCAGACGTGGGTCTTGAAAAAAGCACTCAAAGATGTACATATGAGTGACCGAGTTCTTCTCCGTCGTGTAGACGATAGGTTTCGCTTGGTCGTAAGTGAGGTCATAACAACGATACTGTGAGACCATAGCTTGGGCTGTATAGTGTAATTGGCTAACACGCTAGCTTTGCAAGCTGGAGTAGGGGTTCGAGTCCCATATGGTCCACCAAGATATATGGAGGTATGTGATAATTGGTAGTCGGGCTGTCTTGAAAACAGCTGGTCGCTAATAACGGCTTGGGGGTTCGAGTCCCTCTGCCTCCGCTTAGTATTAACTAATAAAGATAAAGTAAATGGAAGATTGTTTCGAATTAAGTATCACTGGAAGTGGTGGAAAGGCTGTATGGGTCAGTGTTTGGGACACTAGTAAGAAAACCCTTGTATCCCAGGTTACCATTGATATGTACGGTGAATATCCTAGGTACAAAGACTATTGCAATGGCGATAAGATTGCCAGAATTGTAAGGGTTGAAACTTCTCCTAGCTATGTAGGTCGTGGCTTTGGTACTAGGGTGATGAAAAAGGCTCTAGAATACTTAGATGAATGTGGATATAATTCATATCTTCTAGTTAGCCCACAGACACGAGAGAAAGATGTTCTGAGGACTGTAGCAGATTTAAAGACGTTCTATGGAAAATTCGGATACAAGAGTACTGGAGAACTTCTTCCAACAATGGTTAGAAAAGCAAGAAATTAAGATACAGAAGGAAACACTAGGAATAGCAACCTGGAGAAGTTACCGTAGGCAACGTGTAGACTAGTATCACACCATCAAGGCTTGTATACAACAGTTGTACGGGATAGTGGAATGTAAAGTATCGACAATGGAGAGTTACCCAAGTTGGTGAAGGGGGCACATTGCTAACGTGCTAGCTCGATTAATAGTCGGGGCGGGGGTTCGAGTCCCTCACTCTCCGCATAAAGAAAATAAAGTTATGATAGTAAATGACATTAAACCCATCGTAAAGGGTATAGCAGAGTTGCAGTACATTATGTCCGGAGGTATTGCAGTGTATCACATTATAGCAATTGACGACAAGAAATATCAACTTGAGATCGATCTGTCTGATAAGCATGATGTGGGAGAGACGGCTGCATTTAAACCAACTGAGAAGGCACTCCTTCTTATGAGGTGGATACGTAAGGCAAACGAGAACGATACTTTAATCGAGATTAAGTAATGGAAAAACTAGATATCGAATTCAAGCTTAGCGAAACTGGAATGTATTCTCCTTGGCATCTAGATATTGCTCATAAATACAATGTCACTTTGATGGTTACGTGTGATACTGGTTCGTTTGTAAAGATAGGTAATGACATATATAAAATACGTTATCAACGTGATATGTACAAGCTCTATCAGTATGTAACAATGTTAGAGGAAATGAATGACAAGGGTGAAGCATCTGATGAAGAAGTCTTGAAAGAGATTGATGATATTGTTAATAACAAGAACAAGGATTTCCACCTTGAAAAATGTCAGCCATTGGACGAATTCGAGGAGAAGATAATTGAGTTAAGTAATGGTAAGTCTTAATAAATTTAAGAAAGCAAGAAATTCTTACATGGCAAATGCCAATAAGACAGATATGAAACTGAAGAGGATAAACTTCTTCAATAAGATAAACAGGAAAAAGAACAAAGAAATAAAATAAGCATATGAGAACTGTAATGGTTTATAAACGTCAGAAACGAAAGTGACGCTCTATTAGCTGGTCAACTCAGTTGAAGCTTCGAGCGTCATAGGAAAGATACAACAAATGCGCTTGTAGCTTAGCTGGTAGAGCACGTGTCTCTTAAACATGGGGTCGTGGGTTCGAATCCCACCAGGCGCACTAAGGTATTTTATATCGGTTTCATGCGCCCATAGCTCAGTTGGTAGATGCACGTGACTTTTAATCACGGGGTCGAGGGTTCGAGTCCCTCTGGGCGTACTGATAACGCTTCCATCGTATATCGGTAAGTGCCTGGAGACAGACGGATTACATCGGTCTTTTAAACCGAATAGCAGGGTTCGACTCCCTGTGGAAGCACACAGTTTTTATATGCGTCGTTGGCAGAGAGGTTATGCAACAGACTCTTAATCTGTACTGGAAACGGTAACGTGGGTTCGAGTCCTACACGACGCACTTTGTGGGTACACACAGCAAGTTTAATTTTCAAGCAGACTGTTAATTTGTGTAACGTGGGTTCGATTCCCACCCCCTCCGCAACTTTAAAAATAACTTGGAGGGGTTGAAATGTTGGTTTTATGTACCCTTATTTGCTGGGGTGGCTGAGAGGTTGAAGGCACTTGATTTGTAATCATGTTCGAAAGACAACGCAGGTTCGAATCCTGTCCCCAGCTCAAAAAAGTTTATTCAAATACTTGTTTTTTTCGAACTTTTCTTTATATTTATTATAAAGGAAGTTCGAAAATGAAAGTAAATTGGATTAATGAAAAGGAAACTCTTGAGAAACTAATTAATGAAGGAGTATCATATGAGAGTATTGGCAGGAAGTATGGTGTTACTGGTGCTTCTGTGAAGAAGGCAGCAAAGAAGATGGGTATTGAGCTTGAACAAAGGCGAGATATAAATCCAAATGAACATTTCAACAAAGGGGTTAAGCAAACCCATATTTGTTTAAATTGTGGTAAAGAATTTGAGCATACTAGAACCACTAAGAATAAATTTTGTTCACATTCTTGCCAGCAAGAATATCAGTATCATCAATACATTGAACGTTGGAAAAATGGAGAAGAGAATGGATTAAGTGGAGAATATAATTTGTCCAAAAGAATTAAGCACTACCTTCTAGAAAAATATAATTACAAATGTGAGAAATGTGGTTGGGGAGAAAAGAATGAATTTACAGGTACAATACCTCTTGAGGTACATCATATAGATGGTGATTATACAAACAATAAAGAAGAGAATTTGCAAGTTTTATGTCCTAACTGTCATTCATTAACTGAGACACATAAATCTCACAATAAGATAGGAAGGGTTGGTAGAAGAAAATATTATCAATGAAATATAGTCTTGAAATGTTGGTTCGATTCCGACAGGAGGCTCAAATGGCTTTGTAGTTTAATGGTAGAACGCATCTGTGGTATAGATGCAGCCTCAGTTCGATTCTGGGCTTAGCCTCACCTTGGCTCTATAGTTAAGTGGCATAACTTAGCCTTCGTAACGCTACATCCTCAGTTCGATTCTGGGTAGAGCCTCTAATTAAAAGGAGAATATTATGAATATGTTTTGGTATATATACGCCATCGGGGTTGTAGTAGCTTTATTCGTTGAAAACAATGAATTCAAAAAGTGGTGTGTTAAAAACAGAATCGATCCTAGTATTACGAATAATGACTATAGCATATTGCTAGCGATTGCCGTTTCTTCGATAGGATCTTGGTTATCGGTTGCGTTGTGGTATTATACCAGGGACAAAGACTAAAATATAGTTAAAAAACTCAGTGAAAATTTGGATATTTGAAATATTTTCAGTATCTTTGCACAGTAATAATTAAAAACGTTTGAAATATGATAGTAAAATGCCCAAAATGTAAGCAGGACACGGAGATTGACATCGCCGATGCTATTGATGAGAACGGAGAAGTATTTAGGTGTGAACATTGTAAATATCCATTCAGATATGCAACAAAGTAGTATGTATGATTTCACGGCTGACACCGCTAGAAAACTAGCAAAGGCTGAGAAAGACAGGATGGAGAAGAGTGTGGAAACACTCGCTAACGACATCATCGACTACATCAGATCCGTCTATAAGGAGAAAGTCCAGAATGCTATCTCCGAGGACGGCAGGAACACGAGAGTTAAGTTCTATTTACCTAAGTCTCTTAGGAAAAGAGCTATAAAGGTAAAAGATAAATGCATCGGTATGTTAGAGAATAAGGTGAACAACTCCTTTACAAATACTGGTTTCATTATCAAGTTCAAGGTAAATTCATCTTACTCGTGTGATAGTTGTTGTTTAATTAGTCGTTGGTGTTCCAAGAGGTGTAAAGTCACCTTGTCATGGGACAAATATGATAGAAGTTATATGTTATGATAGTAGCGTTTGATACATATTATTACGAGGGTTTTTCCTACACAGTTGCAGGGGTGTTTGAAACTTGGGCATCCGAGAAAGTAAAATACTATGTATGTAACCGGAGGAAAGGAATAGATGCTGAGTATAAACCAGGTGAGCTTTATAAACGTGAACTGCCTTGTATTATGCAGTGTCTTGAAAAGATAAACGTAGACAGCATATCTAGCATAGTAGTGGATGGATTCGTTTGGGTTGTAAACGATGAGGGTGAGAGAGTCCCCGGTCTTGGAAAGAGACTCCAGGATGCAATCGTTGAGAAATACGAGCACCATTTGTCAGTGATCGGTATAGCAAAGAACCCATACCACACAAAGATCCCAAACTGTATAGAGGTATGCAGGGGGCAGTCAAAGCATCCATTGTATGTCACATGTACTGAGGACTTCTTCACAGAGCATTATGCAGAGGAGATAAAACTTATGTTCGGTGAGTTTAGAATTCCAAACATCATCAAGGCAATTGATACAAAGACAAGAAACTATTGCAATGAGGTGAATGCAGAGGAAGAAAGTAGTCCGATTAAGCAGATCATCCGTGAGAATAACAACAGGAACAAGGTAAGTACCCTTGGTGATCTGGCTATCGATATGGGTGACTTCGAGCAGTTTGTATCAGATGTAAAGGACAAGGGGTTCGAATATGAAGGAGCAACATAAATAGAGGTGTCGGCAATGGTTAGTCAGTCGGTCTCCAAAACCGAATTAGTGGGGGTTCGAGTCCCTCCACCTCTGCCTAAATAGAGAAGTTATGAGTATTGGTATGTTTTTATCTATAGGTTATTGCGTCATTGGATTGTTTTTCTCTTACTACTGGTTTAAAAACGACTATGAGGAAGAGTACAACAAGATAAATGACGATGAAGACGAAGCAGTAGAAAAAGGAATGGCTGGAATGTTGCTGTTGCTGATGGCGGTATTCTGGTTACCAATATTAATATATAAAACAATAAAAACGTTATGAGAGCACCAAAAGCATTTATAAGAAACAGGTTGTTTGAGGTTTGTACAACGGTGTTTGTAAAACCCCGAAAAAAGGTAATAGAGTTATATCACAAGAAACTTGCCTGGTGGATGGACATCTATGGCATCAGATTTAAACATAGTGGATTATATATAATATTTAAAAAAGTTTGTATTTAGAATATGATTACACATTTTTTACCTTATGACGAGGAGACAGCAAGAGCAATCACCAGAGAAGGAAAAAGGGTGGTTAGAAAATTAATTAGAAAGTTGAGCAGAAGATATGACTGGATGGAGATTACTTAATATGGTTATGCCTTGGACATACAGGCAGGGCTTTACTTATCCAACGAAAGACCATAACACACATTCTGGTAATAAAAAGCATAAGAGTCTTGGGCATTGCGGGCATGTGATTAAAAAGGCTGGTCAAACAATGTTGAGGAGAACGTTGAAAAGGGATATGATGAAACAGTTGGAAGATGAGTAAACACTTTTTAACGAAAAAAGTTCCTTAGAAATTTTGAATTACGAAAAAAAATATATATCTTTGCACCGTAATTAAGAAACGGAAGTTTAACATTAATATTAAAGACAATGATTGAGACAATAGTTTGTATAGCAATTGGTTGGTTTGGTCACAAGTATAAAGATCCTATCATTGATACAGTGAAGGGTTGGGTGAAGAAGTAACCGACAAAAGATTTTGGCATCGAGCCTGTCAGCTACACATTTCACTGGAATAGAAGCAGCTGCGACATACTGCGGAAGATAGAATAGTTCAAAGAAAGTGATTTGTGGACAGGAAGTTCATGCCACCCCATAGTGGAAGGAGAGAACCGTAATAGTAGGGAATACAGAAGTACCTTCGGGTCTCCTTGAAAGGCTGAGTCACACTTTAAACAAACGGTCCCAAATGCTTGAGAAGTTTAATAGGTATAAACGCAGGCAGAGGCTGACAACAGCCAAACTGAGACAGAAGGTTCAAATCCTCTCCGCAAGCACACTAAAGGTCGATAGTTGTGGTGCATCGCAATTATAATGACCCACTAGAATGGCGGTTCGGAAGAGACGGGCAGTTTTGCTCATTACTATAAAATGGGTGGTTTTTTGTATGTTTTTATCCGGAAAAACACTACGTTTGTGAGTATCGTACTGCGATTAATTCGTAGCAAACTCCCAACGCAAGGGATACAATTGCTTCTAGGTTGTTGAACTTGCATCATCCTTGAAAGGCGAATAGGCAGCGCACCAGCGCACAAGGCTGCGGATATAATCTGCGGTAGTGGTTGGGAAAAGTAGGTTCGAATCCTTACTACAAGGGCAAGGAAACAGTGGGTTCGAATCCCACACCAGGAAGCTTACAGCAATTGTAATATAGGACTTGACTTGTAATCATTTATTCTAGAAAACAGCTTCCGACTTTTAAAAAATAAGTAAGTAACATGGCAGAAAAAGTAGGCGTAATAATCGCAAGATTACAGCCCATACACAACGGGCATCTAGAGTTAATCAGACAGGCACTCAACGAGAACGATAAGGTTCTTGTGCTAGTAGGATCTGCTGACAAACTCAACAAGAGGAATCCAATTCCAATCCAGATGAGACTCGATATGGCGAATGAAGCTGTAGTTGAGGTATTCGGTGACGATGCCGGAAGAATAGACATACGTCCTCTTGATGATCTAACGGATGAGTCTGATAACTCTCACGATTGGGGTTTCTACCTCTATAGTAAGATCGTAGGTATAACCAGATCTCCGGAGTTCACCATCTATTACTCAGATGGGTTTGAGATTATCATGCTATGGTTTCCACCATTCATCACAAGGAACTTCGTTTCCTTTAAACTGAATGCCAGGGGAACAATTGCCGACAATATCTCAGCGACGCAGGTTAGGATACTGATCATGAACAACGACGAAGAAGCGTTGAAACATTTTGTGCCAACAGGTGTTATGAAGAGAAAGGAAATACTTAGGCAGTTCATAGCTGCTTATGGTGCATAGAAAATAGGAGATTGCTCTGCGATAGTTTAATAGTGAGAACGCAGACCTTCAGTTTCTGAAATGCTGGTGATAACTTAATCCGGCAAACAGGGTAATCGATCCTATAATATGTTGGTGTAGCTCAGTAGGTTAGAGCACATGACTGATACTCATGAGGTCGGGGGTTCAACTCCCTCCACCAACACCTTTGGAAGATACGAGAGGAGAACTGGAGCAATCCAGATGTAGACAAATCGGCATTACTTTCGTGAGTAATGTGCTCTTAGGGGCTTCGGCAGTGCAAATCTGTCTCTTCCAACCATTTGGTAGATACGAGAGGAGAACTGGAGTAATCCAGATGT
>Ga0326512_10002743_pt1 | contig 13031 bp, 16 predicted proteins | sample 1_2617_0518_D_FD_203652 | JGI IMG/M metagenome (GOLD analysis project Ga0326512, IMG submission 203652) | Bovine rumen microbial communities from UC Davis, California, United States - 1_2617_0518 | ecosystem: Host-associated > Mammals > Digestive system > Stomach > Rumen | place: USA... | reverse complement strand
TTCTGAAATCCTCGTTATTCTTCCAGAGAAGGACTATGGCAGTCACAAGGCCTGCGATCAAAGCGATGACTATTCCTATCGGGTTTGCGGCGAGAATTGCGTTGAAGGCGGCAAAAGCCGTTGTTACACTCTGAATGATGCTTCCTATGTTGATAGCAACAGCAAAAACGCCAAAGGCAACTGCCGCACCTGCTACGATTGGCCCGACAGTGTCAAAGTTCTCGATCAGCTTTGTAATGCCCTGTACCACTTTCCTCAGTGCAGGAGTGAGCTTGTCAGAAATAGAAATCTGGAGACCTTCGAAAGCAGACTTCATAAGCGTGACATCACCTGACAGGTTATCTAACTGCGTGTCTGCCATGCGCTCAGCCGCTCCAGCAGAATCTCCAATAGCCGCCCCAAGCTCATCCCAACGATCTGCCGAAGTGCCAAGCAGGGCATTGATAGATGCGAGGTCGGTCTTGTTGAACAGGCCACTGACAATGGCATCCCTCTGCTTCTGATTCATGCCATCCATGGCGCTGGACATCTGCTTGAATATCTCAGGGAGCGATCTCAGGTTGCCAGCCGAGTCATACATGTCATCGTATGTCATGCCGAGCTGTTTCAGCGCCTCCGTGCCATCTTTGGTCGGGGTCTGAAGGCTCAGGATGGCGTTTCTAAGATGCGTGCCGCCCTCTGCGCCCTTAATGCCATTATCAGCAAGAACTCCAAGGACGGTTGCCATCTCCTGCGTGCCGCCCTTCAATCCTCTTGCTGTAGCGCCTACAGTCAGGTAGGCATCTCCAAGCTGTTCCACACTGGTGTTGCTCTTGGAAGAAGCTGCCGCCATTTGATCGACCATCGTCTTGGTTTCTTCAAGGCTCAGGCCAAGCGCAGACTGTGCATCCGTTACCATATCCGAAGCACGGGCAAGATCAATGTTGCCAGCCGCAGCGAGGTTCAACACTGTCGGCAACATGTTCATAGATGTCTCAGCATCATAGCCAGCCAGCGCCATGTAATTGAGTGCATCTGCGGCCTGAATTGCGCTGAAAGCGGTCGTTGCTCCCATCTCTTGGGCAAAACCACGCAAGTCATCAATCTCGTCAACGGTTTTGCCCATTGTGGCAGCCACCTGAGACATTGACTTGTCAAATTCTGCTCCAGTCTTTACCGATGCAACAGCAAAAGCGCCAACAGCCGCCACACCTGCGGCAGTGATTTTAAGCATGCCAGTTTTCATGGCATCTGCTTTTTTCTCGGCATCCGACTTCATCTTGCCAAGGCCGCTTTCATACTCGCTGGAATCAAGCGTGAGCTTCGCTACCAGTTCAAATACGTTCATGTTTCACCTTCTCCCAGCTTCTTCAGCTTCGTGCTGATGGTGTCAATGATCTCCTCAGGTGTTCTAGTTTCTTCCACGATCTGCCTGTATGCGAGATCAACATACCGTTTGTCAGATGTAATGCCATTTACTTTGGCAATGGCTTTAAGCACATCTGTGACATAAGCTCGGTATATCTTTTCCCTCATAAAAGAATTGTGCGTGGATACGCAATGATCGATTACATACCCACGCCCAAACATATCCAGCAAATCAAGCCGAATGGTACTTACTGCTGAGAAGTATTCATCAGCCCCAGCTTCGCCAATGAAGTAAAAAAACTCATGACAGCCTCGTCAGAAATCAGCTCAGCGAACGCCGTCAAGTACTCAGACACGGGATGGTCATCCACATGCTCAGGCTCGATGAAACAGCAAAGCGCCAAAATCTCCAGCGTTTCGTCCGGGTGATCCTCCATCACGGCATCAAGGATTGCCATGGTGTTATCGGCCATCTGCTTACGCTTCAGCTCTGCGTTCTTGCGGATCACTGCCGCCCGGTCTTCAGCGGAAGCTCCGGGAGCAGATACCTCAAACTCAGGGAGACGGCGGCGAATGTTCATAATGTCAGTCATCGTGAGCCACTTCGCCACAGCCTTCCTGATTCTGTTCGTCTGCTTCAGGAACTCAGACGGCTTGCAATTTGCCAGATTTTTCATGGAATCCTCCTATCAGGTTCAAGGAGCGATGGAGTAGAACACCATCGGTACTTCATTCTGGGCGGCAATGGAGACATGACCAGTCAGTTCAATGCTGATCTGGCCCTTGCCATTCTTGGTGGTCTGGAGCGAGAAGCCACCAGTGCTCAGCGCGTTCTTAAGCTGGATGGCAACACAGCCACCGTCAGCACGGTCGCCCACCCACCAGATGTCGCTGAAGTCGGTCTGCGCCAGATCACGGCGAGGCTTGACCATGCTGGTGTTCGTGCCATCAATATCAGCCGCACCAAGAGCCAGCTTGATAAGCTCAGGGGAAGTGCCGAGTCCAGTGGTGGCAATCTTGCAGTCCCAGCCGTCCAGATGCTTGAACTCTTTCATGTTGTTGGGAACGTTATCCACGTCCTCGCCAAAGTCAGAGTAGGTGGGAATGCACTGGGGATTGATGCCACCCGTAGTGGCGCAGATAAGCGCCGCATCAGTAACCGCAGGGGCGGCAGGGTCAAAAGTCTTAAGCAGGACGCCAGCGTCCATCTGGAGGCCGTCAAAAGCGTCCTGCGGAACAACAGTAAATCTACCCATGTTTTAACCTCCTATACGGCAGTCAAAAAGTCTACCGAAATGTTGAGTAAGATTCTGCGCATGTCATAGTCCTGATCTACCGACACCCTCTGCGCAAAAGGAGTGCCGAGCTTGATCCAGAGATAGCCGCCATCGACTTTGATGACCTTGCCACCATAGCCGATGTATTCAGCAATCTGGTCGGCTTTCTGTGTTACCTCAGTCCAAGAAGTGGAGCGATCCCAAAGGGACGCTGTGAGAGCCACAGGATCGCCCAGATTCGCCGTTGAGACTTCATAGGTGATATATTTATCCCCTATTCCCAAAGCCTCAACAGTGGCATCATCATAGGCGCTCAGCTCATCAATGGCATCCCAGCCGAAGCTATTCCAGAAAGCATTGATAGCTTGTGCTTTGTCCATGCTCTCCCCCCTCAGCTTGTCAGCTTGTACTCTTCGGCTGTTACCTGCCGCATGTCCAGCGTTGCGGACTTCGGCGTGGCCTTGTCATCGCCATCTGAGGTGGCTCTGAAAATCTTGCCATCAGATACCCTCTTGAATACATCGTGATATTCAAGGTGGATGCTTCTGGATGTGGTCACAGTGTACAGGCCAGTCACTCCCTGCACAGCGCCGATCCTTGCTTGCATAGAGCTGTCAAGCGTTGCCTTGGCCTGAAACTCAGCGCCCTCAGTCCATGTCCTGATAATGCTGCCATACTCATCCTTAGAGCTGGTCTTGTCCATCATCACAAACGATTCAAACTCTGAATACAGAAGGCTCATTGTAGTTTCCTCCACGCGTTCAGGCGGCTTCTGAAAACACTCTGCCATCCACTACCACCTGAGCCGGAATCGTTATTGTTGCCGCCAGCAGACTTACTGTAGCTATATCCTCCAAAGCTCTCGGATGTATACGGAGACATGGCAGGACTATCCACTGCCCCGTATTTGGTCTGCCATTCTGCGATCTCCGCCGCAAGATTAATGACAGCCTTTGGAATGGCAAGTGCCCAGACAGCGCCGTCAAAGGTCTCATCCTCCAGATCAGCGTCACCATACTTGTGAACGCCGTCATTGAAGATGCTCCCCATCACACGGAAATACTGCCCGGGAACGAGAAAAGAGGCGGTGATGTTACCGCCATCAATAGTAAAAGTGCCAGTGTGCTTCTCCAGAACGAACCAGTTGTGAAGCTCTTGGCACAGCTCGGTAAGCATTTACACCGCCTCCTTGATCATTTCAGAAATTCTGCCATGACATAGCCTTCCTCACCAAGCAGGGCTTTCCAACCTGCAGGGGATTCTTTGCTATTGTCCACGGCGATCTTCTCGCCGTCTTTCAGAACACGCAGAACAGGCGCAGTCTGCACAGGGAACTTCCTGACATTCAGACCACGCCCGTCCGTGTTGACGGCGTAATTCTTACGCCCTGCCATATCAGCCAGCGGAGATGGTAGCAACGGCGATGCCGTCCAGATACTCAGCCCACAGAGCCATGCCCATCAGGGCGAAGGAAGCGCCGACTGCGGTGTTGTAGTTGCCCTCAGCATGGAAGCCGATCAGGTTGGTCTCACCCTCAACAGCGTAGTTCAGGCCGAGCTGGGCAAACTCGCTGTCGCTGGGGTCGATGTAGTACAGGTCGATGTTCTCCACAGGGAGAGCGATGACCTTATTGCGGGCGATGTCAGGGGCAGACAGCAGGAACAGCGTGGAGTATCCCATGAAGTCCTTGATGTAGGTCAGGCCGAACTGGGTCTGAACAGTGATGTTCGCCGCACCCAGATAGTCGTAGAAGTCCAGTACATTTGCGAAGCCCACCACCTCAGTGACGGTCTTACGCATGGTGTTGAACTTGTTCAGGACAGCGCCCTTGGCCTTCGCCAGAGCATCCTGAAAACTGGTAGCAGTGACAGCCAGAGAGCCAGTGTTCAGGAAGGTGAAGAACCGGGTCAGGACAGTGTTCTGAAGCTCATACAGGAAGGCATCGTCAGACTTCTGGACGGCAATCGCCGCACCATACTGGGCCACATCCTCGATGGGAACGGCCTTGGCATACTTCTCGATAGTGAGATCAGCCTTTGCCGCCTGAGCGATAGTGGACTTGCTGTACGGGATCACAGCACCAGCAGGAACAGCGCCGCTCTCCAGCGTCACAGAGGCGGTGTAGGAGATGAGCTGAGTGCCGGGGGCTTTGCGGATGGGGCGCATCACGCCGAGGATGTCACGCAGGGCATCCCAGTTGTTGGTAAAACGGGAAACAAAATCGATCTCACGGGCAGTCACGCCAGTGTAGACATTGGGCAGGGAGCTCCGGGGAGTGGTGGTAGTTTCAACAGAAGTGGGCATAGTTTTTTCCTTTCCGCTCAGTCAGTCTGAGCTTTCAAATATTCGCCCCAAGCACGCTGGCGCTCAGTGGCATCCTTGATCTGAAGGATTTCCGCTTTCGTCTTTGCAGTGCCGGAGCTTGCACCAGCAGGAGGATTCGCAGTGTCTGCGCCCTTCTGCTCTCTGGTCTGAATGTATTCAGGCCATTCCTCTTTCAGGCCTTTGATCAGCGCCTTGCCGTCCTTGGCTTCGCCCTTGTCATCCAGCTCGACCTTGCTCCAGTCGGCATACTTGATGGCCTTGGCGATACCAGCCTCAGACAGGCCAGCATCCTTTGCGATCTTGGTCAGCGCCGTCTTCTTCGCCGCCAGCGTTTCCTTGTTGGCAACTTCGGCCTTGTAATCCTCAAACTCTTTTTTGAGTTTGTCGTACTCACCGCTGTTCTTTGCGGCTTCCTTTGCCTTCTTCAGCTCATCCTGTACCTCGGCGAGCTTTTCGGCTTCGGCTTTTGCGGCTTCGAGCTGGTTCTTCAGCCCATCAACCGTATCAGTGTGGGCATCGATAATGCTATCAATCTTGTCCGCTTCAATGCCCAGAGCGGCAAGAAATTTACGGGTAAGTGCCATGACACAATCTCCTTTTCTTTGGGGACAGTACTTCGTCCACGATTGTTTTTGTATATAAAAAAGGCCGCTCTTCTTTGCGGTCTTTCTTACCAACAAAAAACGCCCGGTAGCATCTACTCATACCTCACGAGGATCGTAGGGCTTCGATGCTACGGAGCGTTTTCTTCAAAATTTGTTGTTATCTTTGCAAGTATGTTTTGATTATTTGCTTGTACTCGTCAATGTGGTCAGCGGCGGCTTTCTTTAAGAAGTGCAACGGCTTCAGACCATCAGTCATGTGAGCCTCCAAGCCCTTCGACCTCAGGATCGCCATGATCCTCTTGGCTTGCTCTAGCGAGTATGTCTTGCCAGTGTTGCTCCCTCGTTGGCCTCCACCTCTCACGAATACCCAGTAACCTGAGCGGCCTCCAGCGTATTTGCCAGTGCCTAGCTCATTGAACTTGGCATAGCTAAGGTTCGAGCCAATGTAGACAGCTTTCTCATTGGCTTGCACCTTGTGGGAAACAGAGTTTCGCAGGTCACCCCGTGGCGTGTACCATGATCCACCGCCTCTCGGCACTCCTGCGGTGATGTTCTGTTTGGCGTGGGTCTCACACTGCTGACCAGCGGCTTCAAGAGCAGCCTGTATTTGGGATTCTGCCGCTCTCAGGACTTCATCAGAGTGGTCAATAATAGTAAATTCCATCAGTAGTCTGCATCATCCTCAAATGGCTTAAGCTCTTCTCCGGATTCAATGCACTCAATAAGCATTGCCAGTTCTTCAACCTCATCAGCTCCCATGAGCAAAAAGCTGGGATAACCTCCGAACTTTTTGATGTATGCTTCTCTAGCTTCTTTCAAAGTCATTTTACAAGCCCCCTTACGATATCCCAGACCATTTCAACTGCATTCGGGAATAGCCTGACCATCTGTTTATATCCAGCCTCATTGGCTACAGCGGAATCAAGAACTTCAGCAAAAAACTCTTTTTCCGTTGCCCCTTCTTTCCTGTGGTAGTCCACACCATGTCCAAGTCCAAGAGGATAGCTAACGCCAGTACATTTTTCAAGGATGTCAGAGATGTTCCCGCATTCTCGCAGTCCCATTCTTTCAGCCTTCAAAACCGGGATCACATCTGCTGCCTTTGTTACACCGCAAGTCTTTTTGAATGCCCTGAAATCGCTTTTGATAACATCCAAAAGGCGCTTGCCATCATATTCTAAGTTGGAAGCATAAACGGTGTTCCAACGCCCGCCGCCATTGCCAAGCCAGTCAATCATATGGCCAAACTCATGGAACGCTGTCTCGTAAGGCGTTTCATAACCATTGCCCTTTGCAACATTGGCGACATTCATATGCACACCACCATCTGGTCTGCGGAAGAAAGCGCCCTTCTTCAGGTCGCTTTCCTTGCATTCCAACTGATCCGCATAGTGCCTATACAGCGCTTTTGCATCTTCATTTTGGCATTTTTCAAGGACTTCAGTCATGCCCTTCTGGAAGTCCTCATCAATGCCCTTGACATTCCTAAAGATGTTTTGCGGAACTGTGGCAACAGTGACCTGTGTGGCAACAGCTGTGGCTTCTTTCTTTACGCCTTGCCACTCCTCAAACGACATGTTTCCCATGCCGGGTGAATGCTTTACTGTCTCACCCTCGAAACCCTTCACCCATGCCAGCAAAGTGCATCGACAATTCCAGATCATACTCTGTGGAATAGTGGATGCTCCCGGCCCAGAGCTTTGTGCAGGATAAAGGATTTTGATACCGTCCACTTCAAACGGCTCATCCACTTCCCTGCGCTGGCCATGCATCATGCGATGGGTATGCCGGGTATGCGCATCAAGGACAGCTTGCCATTCAATGGTCAGGTCAATGCCCAAGTCTTTGGCTTTATGATACCCTTCGTATCTGCCAGCGTTCTGGGCATTGGTGGTCATTGTCCGGGCATACCGCACAGCAGAATTATAATTCATCTGCGCTACGCCCTGCAACCTTTTTGCAATCTCTTCTGAGCCTTCGCCTTGAAGAACACCTTGCAAAACCGCTGATTGAATCTTTTTCTGATTCCACTTCAGCGCCTTGTCTGCGGCGATTTTCTTTTGCAGTGCTGTAGACGGCCCCGGCATCATCTGGCGTTGCTCAGAAAGCAAATATGCCGCAGTATTGTGGTCATACAGCGTGAATGCAGCATCAAGTTGGAAGTCATGTGCGATCTGGTATTGGGCGAAGTTGGCATTGATGGCAAAGACCTCAGGCATCTGACCTCTGGAAATGCCCAAAGCGATCTCGTTGGCATGCTCCATATCGGCAGCCAAAACATCACGCATCTGGGTAAACTGCTCTCCCATTGCCATGTGTCGCACTCGCCACGCCTTGAAATCGGCCTTGCTCATCTCGCCAGCCTTGACAAGCTCCTTGAGCTGGGCTTCCTCATCCCGGAAAGCTCTCATATACTCCCGGTATTTTCTGCCCATCTCTTTGGCGGCTTGGTCATACTCACGCCTGATCTGCTTCTCCAGCTTTGCCAGCATCTCATCGGTCATCTGGTGAGCGACATCAGGTGTGGCGAATATAGCCGGGATCGTACCGTCATCAATAAAGGCAAAATACTCGTCAAGAGTTATTTTGTTCTGTTGCCACTGTGCCCAAAGGAAATCTGAAGTGATCTTTTTCTTCGGCATCAGATCGCCTCGCCTTCATCCTCCTGCTCTTCAGTGCGCTTGTCAGTTGTCCTCAGCCTGTCCAAGTCCTCAGCATCCATGCGCTTGACGATCTCATCATATTGATCAATATCGCCGTTGATGGCAAGGAGCTTCTTCTGGATGTACTCGTCATCGAAATACTGGGCTTGCATGATGATCTTCTGAGTTTCTTCAGTCTCGTTGACCAGCCTGTTACGCTGATAGGTCGGGTCATCTTCAATGCCAGCCAGCTCCAGAATGCCGTTGATGAATCTGGTGACCTGACGCTCGATCTTGTCCACCTTCATATCAAGCCGGACATACCCGGCCCGGATTGCCGTGGCGCTCATATCATTGGCGCTCATGCTCTTGGCATCAAAGGCTTGGAAGTCATCGTACAGGCGCTCCAGAAGCATGTCGATGGTCACCTTCGTGCCCTCAAACGGTGCTTCGATGGTGTTGGGCGTTGCGGTCGCTCCAGCATCTCCATCAGCGTGAGCCACATGGATCGTCTTCAGGCGTTCAATGAACTGCACATCGTCAATGTCATCCATGCCGCCGCAGTTGGTGAGCACCCAGTAGATCAGGTTGCCCTCATCCACGCCGTTGACCATGTTGGAGGATGCAAGGTCAAGAGCGTCCACGGTGTTGCGCTTGCCGCACAAGGCCGATTTGTGGGCCTTGTTGCCATAAAGCGGCACGATGGGGAATCCATCATAATTGCCGCCATCTGTGATCTCCGTGCCCTCTGCGGCTGTTCTGGTGATGGTTTTCTTGTAGCTCTGCTTGGGCTTGAGGGTGGTCATCTCCTCACCCTTGCGCCGGATGTACTCAGTGTAGCCATCCAGCTCGTACAGGGTAGCTCTCAGCGGCTTTGTCTCATCCAACTGCCACCAGCGCACGCCAGCCTTGAGAGCGCCGTCCTCCTCGCCATAGAGCGGCTTGAACTCGGTCAGCTTGAAAGTCTCCACATGGTCTAAATTCCAGAAGCCAAAGGATGCGCCGCCGATTCTGGCGTACTCCAGAGCATCCATGACCTCCTGATCGAAGTCCTTTCCCAGCTTGGCCTTCGTGCCGTCCTTACTGAACCGCACACCGTTGCCAAGCAAGTAGCTGACTTCCTGATCGATCACAAAGGTGAAAAACGCAGATGCGATCTTGTGATTGGCTGTCCACATGTCCACATGGGCCTTGCCAGCCATATCGTATAGGATTTTCTCATACTGCATGATGGTGGGATTCTCGCCATCGTAGTACAGCTCAGCGGCCTTCGCCGTCTTGTACTCTTTGCTCTGCCGATGTTCGGAAATCGCCTTCAGCACAAAGTTGATGCGCTGTTTTTCGTCCTGCCCAAGCCCGGTCAGGTCTTCGTAAGTGAGCAATTCTCAGCCCTCCTCAATTCCAAAGCGATGTGCCAGCCGTGCGCCGCCTCGCCTGTTCTACATTCCCCGGCTTCTTCCAGATTTGCTCTGTAGCATATCGCACAGCATCAATATGGTGGTTGTCCCTGTCCGGGTATCCGTTCAACAGCTCCCCGTCTTTGTTGGTCTCATACTGGTAACTGATAAACTCCTCTTTTGTCCTTGGGCATCTCTTCGGGTCGATTACGATCTTGGACAGTCTCTGAAGCCATATCATGGAGCGCTCCACGCTTCCCGGCCCTTTGATCGCGCCCATACACTTCAGGCCGTACTTGTTGTAATCTGCCACGCTCTTGGGCTCAGCGCCGTCTGCGGTGATCCTGTCCTCTCTGGTGATGCCATGGTCAAGGAGCATCTGGGCCGTTTCCTCGTTGCCCTTCTTGTTGGCCTCCAGCTCATCAAAGACGTACAGCTCCCGCCGTGCGGCGTTGAAGTACACCCGATTGAAAGCCCAAGGGTCAGGGAAGAAGCCCCAGTCAACGCCGTTGTAGATGCGGTCAAAGGTCTGGACTTCCTCGTCCGTGATCTCCCTCAGCTCGACATTCTCAAACACTTCCGAGCCGTTGCCGACAGGGATTCCCAGATACTCATGCTCGTAGGCCTTCTCGTCAAGCTCCTTAAGGTACTCAGCTTCGGCGATGAACTGCGCTCCCAGCCACTCCTCAGGAGCGTCAAGGTACGTTGTCTTTACACACATCCTGTCAGCTCGTTCCTCAAGGCTGTCCACGTTAGCCCAGTTGTCCCTGCTAATCGGCGGGTTGTAGCTCTCAAAATTCCAGAACCTGCTCCCGCCTCGCATGGTGGACTGCAAGACGTTTCTGATCTCTGAGCGCCCGGCGAACTGGTCTTTCTCCTCAAAGTGCGTCACGGCGATGTAGCCAAAAGGCACTTTGATTGACTTGATCTTCATGGGATCGTCAGCGCCACGGAACATGATCTTCTGGCCTGTAGGCTTGTAAATCAGCTCCATAGGCGTTTTTCTGGCTTCCCAGTAGTCAGCCATGCCCAGCTCCGAAATCGCCCATATATACTGCGTATAAACGCTGTCACGGATGGTGTTGCCCACCTTGCGCAGTACCAGCGCATGAGCATCAGGATTTTGCAGGAGGATCAGCGGCACAAGCAGAGAAACGGTCGAGGACTTCAAAGAGCCTCGACCGCCACTCAGGTCATAATGCGTGTGACGGTGGTCAAGCGCATCCTTCGCCATGCTGTAATATGCTTTTCCCAGAAGCTGTGACAGCCGTACTTCAGACATCGATAATCACCGTCACGCCGTCCTCAGGCTTGTCTCCAAGGTCAAGCCCGTCAGTCAAATCTTTCCATGCTGAGGTCAGGTCTTTCAGCTTGTAGTCCATAAAGGCTTCTTTGGTCTTTGTGGGCTTCCTGCTGTTGCCGCTCTTGCCATACTCCAGCTCGGTTGTCCCCTTGTGGAAGTTTGAGCCGATGTTTTCAGGCAAGGCATCTATCTCCCGCTCCAGCCGCTTCAACAGCTTCTCCCGGATGCGTTCCGCCGTCACTGCTGAGCGCCCGACCTGATCAGCGGTCATTTGCTTAGTCTTTTCGATTGATCTGCTCAGGGCCTCTGCTCTGGCCTCAGTCCAGTTTTCAGCATTGGCCCTTTGCATCAGATAGCCCTGCGAAATGCCGTGCTTCTCAGCGAGTTTCCTTTGACTGATTCCTCCGGCGATGTATTCAGCCCGGATAGTGTTCCAGTCTATTCGCTTTTGTTCTTTGGGCACAGCGCCTCACTCCTGTTTCGATAGCTTGTACAGCCTGTAGACATGGGCTATAGCAAGCCCGCCGTTGAGGATGATCACAGATGGCGCTCCAATGAGGACACCGTATATGCTCATAAGCACCGAGCCAACTGAATCCACTGCCCGGAGCTTCTTTTCGCTCTGCATCAATCCGCTTGCGAAGATGATGCACGAGGCGATCAGCCCAAGCACTTCAGGACTCATGCGATCTCACCCTTTGCTTTGATGTGGGTAGCCGCATAGAGGAACGGCGTGTCGCAGAGTCCGATCACAATCTCAAGGAGGCAGGTGGCAAGGCCCATGCTCATAATCTGGGACATGCTGAAGCTCGGATAGAATGCGAGGAAGTAGAACATGAAGTTCTCAAGGCAGTTGCAGACGATGGTCGCCACATTGTTCCTCAGCCAGAGGTACTTTCCTTTGGTCAGCTCCCTGATCTTGTTGAACAGCAGGACATCGCACCAGTTGGAAATAAAGAACATCACTGCGCTTGCGCTGGTGATCCTCAGGGACATGGAGAAAAGCCGCTGGACTGCCGGGTCTGCCGTATCCAGCGCAGAAGGCACATAAATGCGGCAAATCTGCGAGCAAACAATCAGTGCTATATCTGCCGCCAGTCCGATCCAAACGCCCTTCTTGGCCGTTTCTTTGCCGTAACATTCGCTCAAAATGTCAGTTGCGAGAAACACGCTTCCGAACATCACATGACCTGCCGCCATGTTCAGGCCGAATAGCATAATGTTTTTTGCCTCGAAGATGTTGGCAAAGATCGTTCCGACTGCGATCCATGCCATCACGCCACCAACGCCGAAGAATTTCTTCGCCAGCAGGAGAAGGCCGAACACTACAATGATTTCGATGATGAGATAGAGGTGATTCATAAATACTCCCTTTCGTTTAGTGACCTTTCGGTCATTGCTGTTTCCGGGAACTCAGTCTTGTTTCCCTGCGTACTTTTCGTAGACTGCCTTGCTGATTTCAGCGCTGACAAGCTCCCACACGTTTCTTCTCTTTTTATTAGGTGTAAGTGCGTTCCATGCGTCAATCCCAAGGAAGTCAATATATCTACGCTCGGCATCTTGGAGAATGTCGGGCCTTAGATTGTAGACACTGTTGCCTTGAATGGTTGCGAATCGATATACGCCAGTCCACGAGCTTGAATCGGCTGTGGTGCAAAACCTGTTCTGCTGGAGCATCTTTTTGTCGGTGCATCCCAACAGGTGGATATCAATCTCCGGTTTTTTGTTTTTGATGTAGCATGCCAGAGCGTGAGTATCTTCCCGGAATGTCTTCGGGTGAACAATCCTAATCTCCGGGATGCTCAAGGCGATGTAGTCGCTGAATTCAATCAGCCTGTCAAGGCCCTTCCTGCAGTCCTCGTAGTGAAAGACATTGATCTGCCTGTTCGGCAGTTTGTCCTTCATGCGCTTGCGGAAATACCATGCTTCCTCAACTCCCAGCAGTTTCTGGCAGTCCAGATCTACACATGTCCCTTTCAGATTGTTTTGCTTGACAAATTCAAAGGTCTTGTCCTGCCACTCGGTCAGTGTTTCTCTTGTCTGCTTTACGCCCTTTTGCCCGCCGAACATCAGAGTGAAAAGCCCGGAGTCCATAATGACATGCTTGAACAGTTTCTCCTGCCTTGCCACCACTC
>Ga0326512_10002742_pt1 | contig 13034 bp, 10 predicted proteins | sample 1_2617_0518_D_FD_203652 | JGI IMG/M metagenome (GOLD analysis project Ga0326512, IMG submission 203652) | Bovine rumen microbial communities from UC Davis, California, United States - 1_2617_0518 | ecosystem: Host-associated > Mammals > Digestive system > Stomach > Rumen | place: USA... | reverse complement strand
TAACCAGCGTAGCACTTAAGAATAAGAGGTAAAAGGAATGTCTCATGTTTTAACTTATGTATGTGAATAAAAAGAAAGATGCGTTATCAGTCAAAATCAAACTCTAACTGCTGTGTATTGCCCAACAGGTTGAAGCTCATACGGTGGTATGGTGTGGTGCCGAACTGGCGGATAGCCTCGCGGTGTACCTTGGCAGGATAGCCCTTGTTTTTGTCCCAATGATACTGGGGGTACTCCTCATGGATGCGTAGCATGAAATCATCCCTGTATGTCTTGGCCAGGATGCTGGCGGCTGCTATGGAAAGGTACTTGCCGTCGCCCTTCACGATAGTCGTTGCGGGCACAATGGCAGGCCCGTTCCCGTTAGCCGCAGTCTCTTGATAGGGTTTCCAACGGTTACCGTCCACAATGATGTTTTCAGGACGGACGGTCAGCTGATCCAGTGCCCTGTGCATAGCCAGAATGCTGGCGTTGAGTATATTTATCTGATCTATCTCGTGATTATCAACAATGCCCACAGCCCATGCCAATGCCTCACGCTCTATCACCTCGCGCAACTGGTAGCGCTTCTTCTCAGTCAGTTGTTTGGAGTCGTTCAGCATCTCATTCGTGAAGTCCGTGGGCAATATCACAGCTGCGGCAAACACGGGGCCTGCCAGACAACCACGGCCAGCCTCATCACAGCCGGCCTCAATCACTCCTTCCTTATAATATGCTTCTAACATCGTTGAACAGTGGTTAGTAGTAAGCGGTTAGGGAGAGGGGCCGCTAAAACATCTGCCTTACCCTGTTTATGCCTGCTACCAAGGCATCCACCTCCTCGCGGGTATTGTATAGGGCGAAACTGGCACGGCAGGTTCCCTCAATGCCTAACCTGCGCATCAGGGGTTCGGCACAATGATGGCCGGTACGGACGGCTATACCCAGGCGGTCGAGCAGCGTACCCATATCCAGATGATGGATGAAGGAGCCCTCCTGAGCTACCAGGAAGCTGATGACAGCATCGTGCTGCTGAATATCCTTGGGACCGAAGATATGCATGCCCTCTATCTCATTCATCCGCTGCATGGCATACTGTGTAAGATCACGCTCATGTGCCTCAATCTTATCCATGCCTATGGCAGTGACGTAATCCAATGCCTTTGCCAGACCGGTGGTGGCCACATAGTCCGGTGTGCCGGCCTCGAACTTGAAGGGAAGCTCATTGAAGGTGGTGCGCTCAAATGACACGTTCTTTATCATCTCACCGCCGCCCATGTACGGGGGCAGTTTGTCCAGCAGGTCCTCCTTTCCGTACAGTACGCCAATGCCTGTGGGGCCGTATATCTTATGTCCGCTGAAAGCAAAGAAGTCGCAATCCAGCTCCTGCACATCCACCTTCATGTGAGGCGTACTCTGCGCACCGTCAATCAGCACAGGAACCCCATGTTCGTGGGCTATGCGGATGATTTCCTTAACGGGATTGATGGTACCCAGGACGTTGCTGACATGTGTTACGCTGACAATCCTGGTTCGTTCGTTAAAGAGCCTCTCATATTCCTCTAACCTAAGCAGACCATCATCGGTAATGGGAATCACACGCAGCCTGATACCCTTGCGCTGCTGTTGCAACTGCCAGGATACAATGTTGCTGTGATGCTCCATCTCGCTGACAATCACCTCGTCGCCCTCCTTCATGAAGGCATCTGAGAAGCACTGGGCAACCAAGTTGATACTCTCGGTAGTACCACGGGTGAAGACAATCTCACTGCTGCTGCGGGCATTCAGGAACTTCCTGACCGTCTCCCTGCTGCCCTCATGCAGTTCGGTAGCCTGCTGCGATAAGAAGTGAACACCCCTGTGTACATTGGCATTCACATTATAGTATTCCTCCGTCATGGCCTCCACTACGGAACGCGGTTTCTGGGTAGTAGCCGCGTTATCCAGATAAACCAGCGGGTACTTCCCGTAGATGGTCTTGGTGAGGATGGGGAAATCGCCTCTTACTTGCATAGTTTGCATCCTTCACATTTACTTAATTCACCTCTCAAGCGCTTGTCCACCAGCATGTGCAGCCTGTCTCTCAGCGCTTCCAGCGGGATTGTCTCTATCACCTCGGTGATGAAGGCAGACTTCAGCAGAAGCCTTGCCTCCTGCTCCGAGATACCGCGTTGACGCATGTAGAAAAGGGCATCGTCATTCATCTGCCCCACGGTACTGCCATGACTGCACTTCACATCATCGGCATAAATCTCCAGCATAGGCTGGGTGTACATACGCGCCGAAGAGGTGGCGCAGAGGTTGGCATTGGTCTCGTTGCTGACGGTCTTCTGGGCGCCCTCACGAACCAAGATGCGGCCGGCAAAGGCTCCCACGGAGCTGTCGTCCAACACATATTTATACAGCTCGTTGCTCTGGCAGTGGGGAACCTGATGGTCTATGAGGGTGTTATTGTCCACATGCTGCGTCTTGTCAGCAATGACACAGCCGTTGAGGATAACCTCGGAACCCTGGCCCTGCAAACTGACATCCAGGCGGTTACGGGTGCGTCCGTTAAAGAGGGTCAGGCTGGTATGCCTTACCTGGCTGTCCCTGCCCTGCCGGACGAAGACGCTGCTGTAACGGGTGCAGAGCAAATGGGTCTCCTCCACCTCGTACATATTCAGGTGGCTGCCGTCGCCGGCAAAGACCTCCACTACCTGATTGGTCAGGAAGTGTGTCTGGTCAACTGCCTTGTCTGTAATGACAATGTCAGCCTCGGCACACTCCTCCATAATAACGAGGATGCGGCGGTTTACCATTGTGTCATGTTCGCCCTTCAGGATATTGCTGATCTGAATGGGGTGCTCCACTTTGGTATTACGGGGAACATAGATGACCAGGGCATCCACGCTGAGCAAGGTATTCAGTGCCACTACGGCGTCCTGCCTGTCAGCCAGGCTGTTATAATATGAAGTCACATCCACAGGCGACTCGCTGATACGGTAACAGTAAGGAAGGTCCTTTACCTCGAGCGGAGTCAGGGCTATGCCGTAGTCGGGGGCAAAGTCCTCTGCCACATCGGTATATTTGTAACGCTCCACCTTCCGGGTGGGGAATCCCAGCGCGGAGAATGTCTGCAATGCCTCGTTGCGGGGCGCATTCATCACCTCGCAGGAACGTTCACGGACAGACTTCTCAACCTGAGCGTAGAATTCGGTATATTGTCTTGTATCCTCTGCCATAGCTTACAGACCCACTTCTTCCTTGATCCAGTCGAAACCGCGGTTCTCAATCTCCAGTGCCAGTTCCGGACCGGCTGTCTTGACAATCATTCCGCCGATGAGCACATGTATCACATCGGGTTTCAGATAATCCAGCAGTCGCTGGTAATGGGTGATGACCAGGGCACTGGTCTGAGGAGTACGCAGCTTATTGAACCCTTCGGCCACGATGCGTAGGGCATCCACATCCAGGCCGCTGTCCGTCTCGTCCAGAATACTGAACGTGGGCTCCAGCATGGCCATCTGGAATATCTCGTTACGTTTCTTCTCACCGCCGGAGAAGCCTTCGTTCACGCTTCGGCTGGTGAGCCGACTGTCCAGTTCCACAATCTTACGCTTTTCACGCATCAGTTTCAGGAAGTCGCCGGCACTCAGCGGTTCCAGCCCCTGGAACTGACGCTTGGCGTTCAGGGCGGCACGCATGAAGTTGACCATGCTGACACCGGGAATCTCAACGGGCTGCTGGAAACTCAGGAACACACCCTCATGGGCACGCTCCTCAGGTGTCATCTTCAGCAGGTCCTTACCGTTAAAGATAACCTCGCCCTGGGTGACCTCATAGGCCGGATGCCCTACAATCACATTGCTCAGCGTACTCTTACCGGCACCGTTCAGTCCCATGATGGCATGCACTTCACCGTCTCTGACGGTCAGGTTTATACCCTTTAATATTTCTTTGCCATTTATCCTGGCATGCAAATTATTTATCTGTAGCATATTCAAAATTAGTTAGAGGTTGGAGGTTGGAGGTTAGGGGTTGACCTGCGGTCGAGCCTGCTCACGTTCGGCAATGCTCAAACATGTTTGGCATTGCTCTCGCTTAATCGCAGCCTTAGGGGTTAGGGGCAAGGGGCAAGAGGATAGTTATGCACCTCAGTAAACCCCTTAAACCATTAAACTGACTCTTCATTCTTCACTCTTCACTCTTCACTTATCACTCTTCACTTATCACCCAACGCTGCCCTCCAGACTTACGCCCAACAGTTTCTGCGCCTCTACGGCAAACTCCATGGGAAGTTTGTTGATAACCTCCTTGGCATATCCGTTTACTATCAGGCTTACAGCCTCCTCGGTATTGATGCCGCGCTGGTTGCAGTAGAAGAGCTGGTCCTCGGATATCTTGCTGGTAGTTGCCTCGTGCTCCACTACGGCCGTATCGTTATGAACATCCATATAGGGGAAAGTATGGGCACCGCACTTACTGCCTAAGAGCAGGGAGTCACAACTGCTGTAGTTGCGGGCATTATCGGCAGTCTTGGCCACCTTTACCAGTCCGCGGTAGGCATTCTGGCTCTTTCCGGCGCTGATACCCTTGCTGATGATGGTGCTCTTGGTGTTCTTTCCGATATGGATCATCTTGGTTCCCGTATCCGCCTGCTGGTAGTTGTTGGTCACGGCCACACTGTAGAATTCGGCCTGCGATCCGTCACCGCTCAGCACACAGCTGGGATACTTCCAGGTGATGGCGCTGCCCGTCTCCACCTGTGTCCAGGAGAGCCGGCTGTTACGCCCCCTCAGATGTCCGCGCTTGGTCACCAGGTTCAGGACGCCGCCCTTACCCTCGCTGTCGCCGGGATACCAGTTCTGCACGGTACTGTACTTGACCTCGGCATTCTCCTTCACCACAATCTCCACGATGGCGGCATGCAGCTGGTTCTCGTCACGCATGGGGGCCGTACAGCCCTCCAGGTAACTGACATAGGCATCGTCGTCGCAGACGATAAGGGTACGCTCAAACTGACCCGTTCCCCTGGCATTGATGCGGAAGTAGGTACTCAATTCCATGGGACAGCGTACGCCCTTGGGAATATATACAAAGCTTCCGTCCGAGAAGACGGCTGAATTCAGGGCGGCAAAGAAGTTGTCCCTATAGGGAACCACGCTGCCCAGGTATTCCCGTACCAGCTCGGGGTGCTCTTTCACGGCCTCGCTGATAGAGCAGAAGATGATACCTTTCTCCTTCAGCTTCTCGCGGAAGGTTGTCTTAACACTCACCGAATCCATCACGGCATCCACGGCCGTACCGCTCAGTGCCAGACGCTCCTCCAGGGGGATACCCAACTTGTCAAAGGTCTTCATCAGCTCAGGGTCTATCTGGCCGGGGGTCTTGGAATCACCTGACTTTCCGGCCGTGGGATTGGCGTAATAGCTGATATCCTGATAGTCAATATCAGGCATCTTCAGGTGTCCCCATGTAGGGGGCTCCATCGTCTGCCAGTAGCGGAAGGCTTTCAGACGGAACTCCAAAAGCCAGTCGGGTTCGCCCTTCTTCTGCGAGATCAGGCGCACCACATCCTCCGAGAGTCCTTTATCTATAACCTCGGTCTGCACATCGGTAGTGAAGCCGTACTGGTACTTCTTCTCCGCCACCTCACGTACAAACCCGTTCTTTTCTTTCATTTTTTCATTTTTTCATTCTCACATTCTCTCACCCTCTCATTTTATCCCCAATAAATCAATCAGCTCCAGGGCCTGGTTCTTCAGGGAGTCAATGTTCTCCATCAGGGAGGGGACATACTGCCGCAACATCTCCAGCTTCTCAATCAGCAGGAGAATCAGTCCAGCCAGCAGACCCCACTTGACCAGGCCTAAGACGGCCCCCAGCAGGTGGTTCAGGAACCCGGCAACGGGAATCTTGTCCAACACCTTGGTAAGCAATGTGGCCAGCAGGCCCAGTGCCAGGGGTGCGCCTAAGGTAATGAGGACAAACTGATAGAGATTGCACCCTACGGTCTTATAGTAGAAGTAGGCAACGCCCAGTCCTATCAGGCAGCCGCCCGCTGAGACGAGCTCCTGGAACAGACCGTTGATCCACCCGCGTATCAGACCATACAGCAGGGCACAGGCACAGGCAACCTCAATCCACATCAGAGCTTGGCCTTGATTTCAATTTCCTGGAAGGTCTCCAGGATGTCACCCTCGCGCAAGTCGTTGTAGTTAACCAGCGAGATACCGCACTCGAAGTTGGTGGTCACCTCCTTCACATCATCCTTGAAACGCTTCAGGGCATTGATGGCACCTGTATGAACCACGATTCCGTCACGGATGACTCGGGCCTTGTTGGTACGGTTCACCTTACCCTCGATAACGTAGGCTCCGGCAACCACACCGACCTTACTGATATGATATACCTGGCGTACCTCAACCTGGGCGGTAACCTCTTCCTTGATTTCAGGACTGAGCATACCCTCCATGGCATCGGTTACCTCCTCAATGGCATCATAGATAACGCTATAGAGACGGATATCCACACCCATCTGCTCTGCCAGCTTACGGGCAGCGGCACTGGGACGTACCTGGAAACCTACGATGAAGCAGTTCTCGGCAGCGGCGGCCATATTGACATCGCTCTCGCTAATCTGACCTACAGCCTTATAGATAACATTCACCTGAATCTTCTCGGTTGAGAGCTTGATGAGCGAATCGCTCAGAGCCTCGATAGAACCGTCCACGTCGCCCTTGACAATAAGGTTGAGTTCCTTGAAGTCGCCCAGGGCGATACGACGGCCCAGTTCGGTAAGGTCGAAGCGCTTCATCGTACGCAGGCCCTGCTCACGGGCCAGCTGTTCACGCTTGGTAGCAATCTCTCGAGCCTCCTGATCAGTATCCATCACGTGGAAGGTATCACCGGCCTGGGGAGCGCCGTTCAGACCAAGGATAGTGGCTGCCTGGGCAGGACCTATCTTCTCTACACGGCGACCACGCTCGTCCAGCATGGCCTTCACACGACCGTAGTTGGTGCCGGCCAGCACGATATCGCCCACATGCAGGGTTCCGTTGCTCAACAGCACAGTAGCCACGTAGCCGCGGCCCTTGTCCAGACTGGACTCGATGATGCTGCCCGTAGCCTTGCGGTTGGGGTTAGCCTTCAGGTCAAGCATCTCGGCCTCCAGGAGCACCTTCTCCAGCAGGTCCTCCACACCGATTCCCTGCTTGGCACTGATATCCTGACTCTGGTACTTACCGCCCCACTCCTCTACCAGGAAGTTCATGTTGGCCAGTCCCTCCTTGATCTTGTCGGGGTTGGCACCGGGCTTGTCTATCTTGTTGATGGCGAATACAATGGGCACATTGGCCGCTGTGGCATGAGCAATGGCCTCCTTGGTCTGAGGCATGATGTCGTCATCGGCGGCCACAATGATAATGGCAATATCCGTTACCTGGGCACCACGGGCACGCATAGCGGTAAATGCCTCATGACCGGGCGTATCCAGGAAGGTCACATGGCGGCCGTCGGGCAAGGTCACGTTATAGGCACCTATGTGCTGGGTAATACCGCCGGCCTCACCGGCAATTACGTTGGTCTTACGGATATAGTCAAGCAGAGAGGTTTTACCGTGGTCAACATGACCCATGACGGTTACGATCGGAGCACGGGGTACCAGATCCTCCTCAGCATCCTCCACCTCGGTTACCGCCTCGCTTACCTCGGCACTTACATATTCGGTAGTGAAGCCGAATTCCTCGGCCACCAGATTGATGGTCTCGGCATCCATACGCTGGTTGATGCTGACCATGATGCCGATCTGCATGCAGGTTCCGATAACCTGAGTTACGGGCACATTCATCATCGTCGCCAACTCATTGGCTGTCACGAACTCGGTCAGCTTCAGTACCTTGCTTTCCGCTGCCTGGTTCTCCAGCTGCTCCTCCATTCCCTGACGGATGGCATCGCGCTTCTCGCGGCGGTACTTGGCACCCTTGCCCATCTTATTGTTCTTATTGGTAAGGCGGGCCAGTGTCTCGCGTACCTGCTTAGCTACCTCCTCCTCGCTTACCTCGGGCTGCAGGAAGGCCTGCTGCTTCTGCTTGTTCTTCTTCTTGCCGCCGCCGTTCTGCTGACCCTGGTTGCTGTTATTATTGTTATTGTTCTTCTGGAAATTCTGGGGCTGGTTGGCCACCGCATTCACATCCACACGCTCCTTACCTACACGCAGACGCTTCTTGCGCTCGCCCTGGGCGGCCTGCTGCTGTTGCTGCTGGGCACGCTTCTCGTCGCGCTCACGGCGTTTCTCCTCCTTGCTCTTCTTCTTGGGGCGGGTGCTCTGGTTCAGGCTGTCCAGGTCAATCTTACCCTTTACGGTAAGACCGGGACCGGGCTGAGGTGCGGGGGAAAGACGGAATACGCCGTTCTCCTCTATACCGATTTCCTTCTTCTTGGACGCTGGCTTCTCCTTGGGCTCCGGCTCAACAGCGGGAGCAGGGGCAGGAGCGGGTTCGGGGACAGGAGCGGATTCGGGCTCTGCTTCCTTTGCCTCGGGCTTCTCCTCGGCCACCGGCTTGACGGCCGGTATCTCGGGCTGCTCACTGGCAACGGGCTGCTGCTCCTCGGCAACGGGCTGCTGTCCGGCAGGAGCCGCAACAACCTCGGGCTCAGGCTGAACCTCCTCGCTCACGGGTGCCACAACCTTCTCAGCCTCGGGCTTTGCCGGCTCGGGCTCGGGCTGCTCACTGGCAGCGGGGGCAGGGGCGGGAACAGACTTCTTCTTCTCCAGATCAATCTTACCCAGAATCTTGGGGCCCTGGATGCTCGGCCTGTTGTCCACAAACTCCTCAACGGGGGCAGGCTTCTTGCTTTCCTTGGACTTCTCCTGACGCTGCTGGATTAGCATCTTTGCCTCGGTACGCAGACCTTTGTCGGTGCTGAATTCCCGCTGCAGAAGGTTGAATTCCTCGTCCGATATCTTATAGTTGGGATTGGCCTCTACCTCAGAGAATCCCTTCTTCTGCAGGAACTCCACGGCTGTCTGCAGACCTATATTGAATTCTTTTGTTACTTTGTTTAATCTTACGCTCATTCGTTAATGTTTTTGAGTTTGTAAGTTTTCATTTTTATTCAAACTCTGCGGCCAGGATATTCAGGACTTCGTCAATGGTCTCCTCTTCGAGGTCGGTACGCTGAATCAGCGTCTCGCGGCTCTCGCCCAGCACGTCACGGGCTGTAGAATAGCCGATCTTCTTGAATTCCTCGATAATCCAGGGTTCGATATCGTCGGTGAACTCGTCCAGACTTACGTCATCGTTGTCCTCGTCGTCAATCTCGCGGAATACATCAATGGTGTAGCCGGTAAGCATGCTGGCCAGCTTGATGTTCAGACCTCCCTTACCGATGGCCAGTGATACCTGATCGGGATCCAGGTAAACCTCGGCCTTGTGCTCTTCCTCGTTCAGGATTACGCTATTCACGCGGGCAGGACCCAGAGCGCGGGTGATAAGAATCTGTGTGTTGGCCGACCATGTTACCACGTCGATGTTCTCGCCGTGCAACTCACGGACGATACCATGCACACGGCTTCCCTTCACACCTACGCAGGCTCCTACGGGATCAATACGGTCATCATAGCTCTCAACGGCAATCTTGGCACGCTCGCCGGGGATGCGGGCTACCTTATGGATGGTGATAAGACCGTCCTGAATCTCAGGTACCTCGGCCTCCAGCATACGCTGTACGAACATGGGATCCGTACGGCTCAGGATCACACGGGGTGTACCGTTGGGGTTCTCCACACGTGAGATAACGGCTCGCGCATTCTCGCCCTTGCGGAAGAAGTCGCTGGGAATCTGCTCGGAACGGGGCAGCAGCAGTTCGTTGCCCTCATCATCCAGCAGCAGGGTCTCACGCTTCCAGGTCTGGTAAACCTCGGCGCTGATAATCTCACCTATGCGGTCCTTGTACTGGTTGTACAGGGTGTCATGCTCCAGCTCCAGGATACGGCTGGCCAGTGTCTGACGCAGGGTCAGGATGGCACGGCGACCGAAGTCGGAGAACTTGACCATCTGGCTCACTTCCTCGCCTACCTCGTAGTCATCCTCAATCTGGCGGGCCTCGGAAAGGCTGATCTCCAGGTTAGGATCCTTCACCTCACCGTCGGGAACAACGGTACGGTTGCGGTAAATCTCAAAGTCACCCTTGTCGGGGTTTACGATGATGTCATAGTTCTCGTCGCTGCCGTATGTCTTGATGATAACGCTACGGAAGCACTCCTCCAGTACGCTCATCAGCGTAGTACGGTCAATGTTCTTGGTCTCTTTGAACTCCGCGAAGGAGTCAATCAGGTTTACTGATTCTGTTTTCTTTGTTGTTGCCATTTATGTTTTATTTTATTTTTATCAGATATTTGGTGTAGGTCACGTCGCCGAAAGCAAAGCGGACGGGGACCTCCTTGTTGACGGGGCGCTTCCGGCCCTCTTCCTTTACCTTCTGCATCACGCCCAGCTCAAAGCCTTCGGGGTCAACTGCCAAGAGGGTTCCACGATACTTCTTGCCGTCCTTGGCCAACGTCTCCACTTCCTTGCCCACGTGGATCTCGTACTGGCGCAGGATCTTGAAGGGCTGTCCCAGTCCGGCACTGCCGACCTCCAGTTCATAGTCCTCCTCCTCGCGGCTCACACGGGCCTCGATGAAACGGCTCAAATCGGCGCAGTCCTCAATCCACACGCCATCGGCATGGTCTATCTCCACTACGATTCTGTCATCCGGGCTGATGCTGATGTCAACCAGAAAATAGTCCTTTCCCTGCAGCCATTCTTCCACGGCCTGCTGTACTGTTGCTTTGTTAATCATGTACCTTTTCTTGTTTTATGGTAAAGCATATATAACGAAAAGTGAGGAACCCGCAAGCCCCTCACATTCATCTTTTCGACCGCAAAGGTACGAAATTAAGATAAAAGTGGAAAATTAAAAGTGAAAAAAAATACTTTTTCCGCTATAATTAGCACTTATTGCCCTGAAAATCACTCACTTCAGGCACCAGAACCAGAATACAGCCACCACCATCATGACCACAACGGCCATTCCGATGATGCCTAACATAAAGTTATGGTTGGCCCTGCGGATGTCCCTTCTTCTCATTTTCCCAGTATTTTATTGTATTCATTCATATCCGAGAACAGCGCCTTCACACGTCCGATGCAGGGGTCGTCCGTCAGCTGCTGCCTGGCTGCGCCCCACTGGTAGTAGTAACGGTGGGCCAGTTCATCAACAATGTATTCCTCAATATGCTTGCGGAACCGCATCAGGTCCGTTGCCAGATTGGGTGAGAGCTTGGCCTTCAGCGCCTCGAACTCCTGCTCCGACTGCTCCAGATAGCCCTCACGACGGGCCACATCACGCAACAGCTTCAGCACCTCCTCGGTACGGCGGTTATAGGTAAAGCCTGACTCTGTAATGTACTGCACAAACTGGCTGTACTCCTCGTCCGTAAGCCTGATTTCCCCGGCCGGAGCTATCTGCCCGTGCCTGCCGCAATAATCCGTTGCCCAGTCAAAGAACTCGTCGCTGGCCACCAGGTCATAAATAAGCGTGGGCAGGCTGTCAGGTCTGACCTCCACGTCCGGTTTGATGCCGCCGCCGTCACGTACCTCACGGCCGCCTGCCGTATGGAACACCCTGGTCAGGCTGTCAGGAACGGTTCCGGCCGAGCCGTCGGCATTCAGATGACGGTAGTCATACGCCTGGATACAACGACCCGAGGGAATATAGTAGCGCCCCGTAGTAATCTTCAGATGGCCTCCGTAGGACACATCACGCACCATCTGAACCAGACCCTTTCCGTAGGTGCGGATTCCCATCACCACGGCACGGTCCATATCCTGCAGGCTGCCCGCCACAATCTCGCTGGCCGAGGCGGAACCGCCGTCCACCAGCACCACAATGGGCATCACCGTATCTACGGGCTCATAAGCCGTATTGTATTCATGCTCGGTATGCTTCATCTTACCCCTGGTATAAACCACCTTACGCCCCTTGGGGACAAACAGGTTGACAATGTCCACCGCCTCGTTGACTGAACCGCCGGGATTGCCGCGCAGGTCCAGGACCAGCTTTCCGATGCCCTGCTGCCGCAATTCCGTATAGGCCTGCTGAACCTTCTTAAAGGCCCCTTCCGTAAAATCCGCCAGGAAGATATAGCCTATGCCGTCCTCCAACATACCATAATAGGGTATCTGGGGCACCTGGATGGTCTGGCGGGTTATATGTATCGTCTTCTCCTCATTGCCGCGGCGCACTACCAGCTCAAAGGTCGTGCCGGCCTCACCCCTGAGCATATTGCTCACCTTGGGAGTTCCCAGGCCCTTCACATCCTTGCCGTCAATGCGCATAATCACATCACCGGCCTTCAAGCCGGCACGCTGGCTGGGCGAATTCTCAAAGGGATCACTTATCACAGCCCGGGCCTCCTTCTTGTGGTAACGGATGCCGCTGCCTATTCCGGCATACTTGCCGGTAGTCATCTGACGCAGCTCCTCGTCCTCCTGCGGATAGTAATCGGTAAAGGGATCCACCTGCCTGAGCAGCGAGCGTATGCCCCACCCTATCACCGTATCGGCATCCAGGGTATCCACATAGAAGATATCCAGCTGCTTGTATATATCATTCAGGATTTCCAGGTTACGGCTGACAGCCGCATTATGCCCCACCTTCTTCTGCGCATCCGCTTCCGCAAAAGGCAGCAATGCCACCAATAAAAACGTGTATATCAGTCTCTTCATTTTCAAACTTTACAGATATTGAGGGCGCAAAATTATGAATAAGTGAGAGATAAACGAAATAAAATCAGATTTATTTCTTTATCCGAGCGAAAATAATTTCAAGAGGATGGCGCAGTGTCGGAAGATATACGAAATAAAAACACCTTTTTTTCTTTATCCGAGCAGAAGCAGCTTCGCAAGGTGGGGATTCTACTTCAGAATCCCCTGTCCTTTCAGAAACTCACTGATGCGCTCCAGCCACGTGTAGCTGCCTGTGCCAGGTGAAGCATTACGCTGGAAGCAATGGGGACGTAGCGCCAA
>Ga0326512_10002738_pt1 | contig 13041 bp, 15 predicted proteins | sample 1_2617_0518_D_FD_203652 | JGI IMG/M metagenome (GOLD analysis project Ga0326512, IMG submission 203652) | Bovine rumen microbial communities from UC Davis, California, United States - 1_2617_0518 | ecosystem: Host-associated > Mammals > Digestive system > Stomach > Rumen | place: USA... | reverse complement strand
GAACTCTAAAGCACCTTGGAATAACTCCAATAAAGAACACAAGGAAAACGCGAGTAGTGGCGGCCTGAGAGGGCTAGCCACTATGTTTTTGATATATATCTTCCAAACAGGACAGCGGTACCAAGGTCCTGTTTTTTGACATTGACGGGACCATCATGACATTTTCCTATACCATCCCGGAGTCCACGGTGTGCGCCATCCAGCGGGCGAGGGCGGACGGCAATATTTGCATCATCTGCTCCGGGCGGCCGGTTGCCCATGTGGACCCCCAGGTGCGGGCCATTGGCTTTGACGGCTTTGTCTGCTCTTGCGGCATGCACGTTGTGCTGGGGGAGAAGGACCTCTTTCACGCCTCTGCCACACCGGAAATCACCAGAAAGACCATTGCCCTCGCCCGTGCCAGTGACTCCGACGTCATCTACGAGAATGAAGATGGTATGTTCTTTGACCGGACCCGCCCGTTGAACGACTATATGAGGACTTCCCGAGACCATTTCGGCGGGGTGGGTCTCAATGTGGACGGGGACATTGATGCCCCGGACTATGCCTTCGACAAGATCTTCTGTTGGACTCGGCCGGAGAACCCCAACTGCGGGGAATTTCTGGACTTTCTAAATGAAAATTTTCATGTGATCGGCCGCGGCGAGGAGACCTTTGAGGTCGTGGCACCGGGCTGCTCCAAGCGGACCGGCATGGAGAAAATGCTCTGTGCGCTGGACCTGCCCTGGGAGAACACCTACGCCTTCGGGGACGGCCTCAACGACTTGGATATGCTGGACTTCGCCGGCCACAGTATTGCCATGGGCAACGGGCGAAGCGAGGTCAAGGAGCGGGCGGATTATATCACCGCTGACATTGAAGAGGACGGTCTGGCTTTGGCGATGGAGCACTTTGATTTAATCTGAGACCGCTATTAAAATGAAAAGTGAATCGCCCACGAAAAAAAGCATGCTGCAAGGTAAGCAGCATGCTTTTCTAATGGTCGTAATTTGAAATTACAGGAGTCCGGCGTTTCCGAGGGCGTTCTTCGTGACGACTGCGAGGACGACACCGATGATCATACCGATGGTGGAACCGCAGAGGTTAACGATGAGCTGATATTTCCAGTCCACCTTATCCTTGTTCTGGATGGGGAGAATGGTGTACCAGATACTGGAGAAGACCGAACGCATGGGGTTCATGGACCATCCGGTGTTGCTGTAGGTAAGGGCAATCCAGATGATGCAGCCGAGGGTGATGACGAACTGGCCGACCATGCCGGTTGCGCCGATGGCGTTGGTAGTGGCGAAGGAGCCCATTGCCATGTTCGGGGTGGCCGGAGCGTTGTGCATGAGGCCGATGAAGAGGATGTAGATGAACATTGCGGATGCCATCAGCTCCTGCAGGAAGTTGACGGGGATATCCATTTTCACCGGATAGGCGGCGAAGATTCCGCGCTTGGAACCCTCTACGGTGTCCTTAAAGTTGTTGAAGAAGAAGATCCAGACAATAAGGACAGCAATTCCTGCGGCGAGGAACTCCATGAGGAGGAACATGCCGAACTGGGCGCCGGTGATGCCTCCCATGATGAGCAGGCCGAGAAGAACGGCCGGGTTGAGGGCAGCCGGACCACCGAGGGCCGCAGCCACCATGACACCGAGGGCGAGGGAGCTGCCCCAGGCGAATGCCGCTTCCAGAGTGGTGGAGCGGTTTTTGTTGACAGCAGTGTCCTTCAGAGCGAGCTGGGCGCTGAAGGCGTAACCGCCGGCAAGGAAGATGATAGATCCGATTAACTCGGACAGACAGTACAGGACTGACATATGATTCTCCTTTCCACGCTATTCCCAAGTGGACAGGCTCGAGACTGCAGATGACGGGCCCAGCCGAAAAGGGATAACAAAAAGCCACGAAGAGGATTTTGGCTTTTTAGTAATTTTAACATATCCACTGGAGACAGTGTGTGAGATTTCAAAAAATATTGCATTTTTTCAACAAGGTATAGTACTTTGTCCAATTGGCTGTCCGACAAATCAATGTATAATAATTTAGAACAATAGGAAAATGAATATGGGGGAATTTTAACCATGAAAAGGAGCGGGGAAGACCGCCGGATCATCAAGACGCGGAGAGCTCTCCACGAGGCCATGATCCGTCTGTTGAAAACCACGAAGCTGGAGAATATGACTGTCACCATGCTCTGCAATGAGGCCAATGTCAGCCGTTCCGCATTCTACGACCACTATTCTGTCCCGGAGGACTGTTTCAATGAGATAGCCCAGGAGACAAATGAGCAAATAGTGGATCGCTTCCAGAACACCGACATGCTGAGCTTTGAGGAGTTCACCGACATCTATTTCCACTATGTGAAGGAGCATCAGGAAATTTTCCGCACAATGTTCGCCATGAACGTCAACAACCCTGCCCTGCAGCAGAGCCTCGGATTTTTCCAGGACTACCTCTACCGCATGGTACCCAACTATCCTCAGTACCCGGACCTCTACACGAAGTTCCTGCTCTACGGATACAAGGGTGTCGTCTCCGACTGGCTGGAGAACGGCTGCAAGGACGACTACCATGACATCTCCGACATTATGCGCAAAATTTTCTACCTGCTGGAAAATTCGGATCGTGTGGATCAGTTTTGATCCGGCTTTGGGAACCAAAAGAAGTGCCGCAAGAGGGTAACTCTTGCGGCACTTCTTTTTGATGCGGGGACCAGCAGGTTTGGGCGGTTGCCTTACGGAATTTAACTGCAAACCATATTTATTAAATCAATTGCAGTTAACCAGCCATGGCGGCAGCAGGAAAAATTAACTGTAAAAAGGCGTTCGGAGAACAAATGCAGTTAATGCGCCGCCTGCCGCCAGAGAAATTTAACTGCAAACTATATTTTTTTAATCAATTGCAGTTAATCCGCAATGGCGGCAGCAGGAAAAATTAACTGCAAGATGGCGTTCGGAGAACAAATGCAGTTAACGCGCCACATGCCACGATTACATCCGTATAATGGTGTAAATTCAAAAACAAAAAGAGCCAATGGCTCGATCCTTCAGGTATAATGAAAATCAACCACAATCAACAATATGCCTAACAGGAGGAGAACAATGGCTCAAATCAATCTTACCTTAAATCATGAAGAAATAGTGAGTATAAGAAAAAAGCACCTTATCTCACCGCGGGGTGCTTATTGCTTACAACGGGTTCATACCGACATGTCACATCAAAGCTCGTTCCGTCGTCTTTAGTTTGAATCGTCTTTCGTTTCAGTCGTCCTTCGTGAGGACTTTCTTCTGCCAGGATTTCTTGCCGCATTCCGGACACTTCATGTAACGGGTGCGGCCGATGTGCAGGCTATTGAAGTAAGTGCCTGTGCCGACAGTCTGTTCGTGACCACAATGTGCGCACTTGTAGTAGCCTGCTTTCCGCTCCACTTCGCCGGCATAAAACAGACCGCCGAGAGCTGCGATCAGAGCCACGACGAACTCCACGGTCGGCGGTTGGCGGTTCCAACCGACCATGTTTTCCAAACGGCCCTCTCTGATGAGGCTGATAACGCCCATCAGAAAGACCGCGGCCGACATGGCGCCGATCACGTTGGTCATCCTCAGAAGCTGACGGTTGGCCGCTTCTTCTTTTTTCTTCATTTCCAGAAGATTCTCTTCTGCTTTCTTATTGTAGTTTTCCATGTGTTCTAACCTCTCTCCCGTAAATAACTCATTGATGGTGATCCCGAGGATGTCGCACAGTTCCTGCATAATGGAAGCGTCCGGCAGAGACAGACCCCGCTCCCACTTGGAAACGGCACGGTCCGTGATGCCGAGGAGCTCTCCCAGCTGGAACTGGGTCAGTCCTTTTTCTTTTCTGCATTGGGCGATGAACCGCCCGGTCTTCATTTGATCCATAAAAGGCCCTCCTTTCACCAACATCGTAGTATGCGGAGAGAGAAAGTTACACATACCGCTGGTTGAGTCTACTGTTTATATTATAAATAAAAAGCATTAAAAAAACATATTTAGAAGACGGGCAGGCAAGCACTAAAACAAGCCAGGCAAGCGGCGCAGCAGGGCAGCCAAACTATGGTGCGCTGCAGGCAAAAGTAATGAAGCCAGTCTTACACTAATCTTTCAAAATATTTCGAAACGATAACAAAACAGAAACAATTCAAAAAAGTAGTTGACTTTGCACAAACTGGGTGATATCATCTAGGCGTAGTAAGTCAGATAGTACAGTAAAGACGCTACACAAGCTTTGGATATTCACATTTTTTTGGAGGTAAGCAACATGAACAAACGGATCCCCTTTATCGTAGCCTTCGTAATGGTCATCTCCATCGCCATGACCTTCTTCATGATGGGCGGCTGCGGAACCAACAAAGAATTCACGGACGAAGATGCCATCCGCACCACGGCGGAAACCACTGTCATCTCCCCGTACGAAAAGGCGATGGATGACTACAACGACATCATCAGCAAGCTCGACAAGGGCAGCGCTTATGCCTTCGCTGACATGGCAGAAGACCAGGACGCTCTCCTCGTCACCGACGCTCCCATCACCTTCGACGGTAAGGTCGAGGCTGCCAAAGCCACGGTCTATGCGAAAGACAAGAACGGCAAGGTCAAGGAAATGGGCACCATCAAGAGCACCACGACTTCCATGCCCCTCGTCGCTTATGAGCACGCCGTCTACTTCGGCTCTCACCACGCCATGAGCAAAGCTTCCGTCAACACCGAAAAGGGCAAGCTCGACGTCGAGTCCGCCAAGTCCAACGGTGACGAAAAAGACACCGCCAACAAGGCATACAACCTCCTCTTCGACGACTACGGCGAAGGAACCGTCATCGAGTTCACCGCCATTCAATAAAACACCACTTTCTCCTATTTCTCATACTCCTTTCACAAAAACGCAGGAATACCTCGTCCCCACAAAAGTGCGGCCGGGGTCTTCTTGTGTTATACTTTAGAAGAATTCTCTGGAAGGGAGGCGATGTACCACGGCAACTCTGGCCACCTGGCTCTACGCGTTATCGGGCAACTACCTGCTTCTGGTCCTGGTCTTCACGGTCCTGTTCCCCATCGCCATCCTGGCACTGGGACTCGTCATGGAGCTCTTCGCCCAGGCCATCACCACGGTCATTGCGTTTGTGACAGGCCCGCTCATCGCCTTCGGCATCCGGACCTATGCCACCTACATCGGCACGGTCATCCACGAGCTGTCCCATGCCACGTTCGCGTTCTTCACCGGGGCGAAGGTCAACAAGATCACCCTCATCCCCCACGGTACCACCCTCGGCAGCGTGGAGTACACGCCCCGGGGCAATAAGTTCGTGAAGGGCATCCAGCAGAGCCTCAGCGCAATCGCGCCCACTCTGGTCGGCACGGCGCTCCTCTACCTCATGTTCTCCCAGGTGCACCCGCTCCTGACGGAGGCCTGGCACTACGTGCTCTTTTACTACCTCGCGCTCAGCATCCTGTTCCACATGGACCTGAGCCTCCAGGACCTGCGCAACTTCTTTTCGGGCGTCCTGCCCTTCCTCGGGCTCACGTTCCTGTGCATGCTTCTCTTTTTCGGTGTCCTCGGCACCGATACCGTCCAGGAATTCGCGCTGAAACTGATGCAGCAGTACGGCGCGCCGGCCATTGCTCTGACACCTGTTGAAGGTTTTTTAACCTTTTTTAAGGATTCGGTCGTATGATAAGTACGTAATCGGAGAACAAGTACTCCGTTATGTAACCCCTTTTTGTACCATCGAAAGGAGAGAGTTTATGGGATTCGTAGCAACCATCATCGTCGGTGTGCTGGCCGGCTGGCTGGCGGAAAAAGTCATGAAAGTGGACATGCCCACCTGGCAGAACCTGCTCCTCGGCCTTTGCGGCTCGGCGCTCGGTTCCATCGTCCTGGGACTTGTCGGCATGGACAAACCCTCCGGTATGATCTCCGGCATCGCGGTCGCGTTCGTATTCGCCTGTCTCATCGTCTGGGCCGTCAACAAGATCCGCGCCCGCAAGTAACACCCGCATAAAAACAAACAACAGCCGTCCTCGAGGAGAGGGCGGCTGTTCTCGTATATCGATCAGTCTTTCGCTTTATGCAGCTTGTTCGCGGTCCGGATGGCTTTCCGGCCGAGGAGCTCGGTGTACTTCGCGGCAATGACACCATTCACAAACGGCACGTTCCGGGTCACTTTGGCGATCGACTTTCCAAGCTTCACATCCACTCTGGAATCGTCGACCTTCTCCAGCATGGCGGCGGTCTCCTCGTCGTCGAGGACGAAAGCCTTCGCCACGTTCCGGTACATGGACTCCTGGATGGGCTCCAGGAACTCTTTGCTCTCCCGCCGCGTCGGCAGGATTGTGACGGTCAGGGCGCTGCGTTTGGCCGCCATCACGAACTTCTCGGCGGCGTCCCGGCGCATCTTGTACGACATGTTCTTCATGACGTTCAGGTTGATGGCCTGCGCGTCCGGAATGAGTTCCGCGGTCTTCTCTTTCAGTTCGTCGATGCCGTATGCCTCGACGGAGTACTCATCGTTGATCTTCAGTTCTCTCGCCACGACGGACACGACCGCCTTGACGTTCAGTTTCTTTTTCCGGCGGTACCGTTTCATGACTTTGGCGTACATCGCCTCATTGTCTTTGATGGCGGCGGTGGCGTAAGACTTGGTGAAGACGACCACGATGGGCACGCCCTCCCAGAGTTTCGAAATGCGGTACAGGTAGTCGAGGGACTCCTTCGAGACCCGCTTCGACTGGGCGTCGATGCAGAACCAGATGACGTGGATGAGTTTCGTCATGTCCTTCCGGGTGAGGCCCTCTTCGGACCAGCCGGACAGCTCCCGTTTCACCTTTTCCTGCTTGACGATGCTGTACTCGAGGCCGGCGGTGTCGATGAGCCGGAACGGAAGGTCTTTCCGCTCGTAGAGCTTCATCTTTTTCGTGACGGCGGCGCCGTCTCCGACCTTTGCTTTCTCTTCCCCGAGCACCGCGTTGATGAGAGTGCTCTTGCCGGCGCCGGACGCGCCGAGGACCAGGACATTGACTTTCTGGTCATCGATGACCGGCCGCTCCACGAATTCGAGACTCTTCAGGGTCTGGCGATCGGCGACGAACTCGCCGGCCTTCCCGACTTTGGATGCGATTCGGTCGTAGTTTCTCTTAGCCATTGGGGTGTATGCTCCTGTCTAACAAAATATTCTTCCCTATTCTACCACAAGAAACAGCCGCCCTCAATTGAGGTCGTTTTTTTACGTTGAGACGAGCGGCAAAATGTGTTAAACTGTCACTTAACAGAAATGAGGTGAGCGCATGAAGATCAGCGGCGCTATTTTCGACCTGGACGACACTCTGACTTATTCCGAGCACATCTGGGAAGGCATTCCCCAGATGTTCCTGAAGCGACACGGAAAAGTCGCGGAGGAGGACATCGACCGGAAGATCATCAACCTGAACACAGCGCAGATCGGTGAGTATTTCAAAGAGCACTATTTCCAGGACTCGAAGCGCACGGCAAAGAGCATCGTCACCGAGTTCGGCATCATGGGCGCACCCTACTACCTCTTCAAAGTACCGCTCATGCCCGGAACGAAGAAGCTCGTGAAACAGCTTTACAAGCAGGGCGTCACTATGACCATCCTCACTGCCAACGAGAGGCACCTCGTGAGAGCGGCCCTGCGCCGCCTCGGCATCCTGAAGTACTTCGACTCCATCCGCTGCGGCTCCGACCCGGAGAACGCGAAGAGCAACCCGAAGTCCTTTGAGAACGCCCTCGCCGCCCTCGGAACTCCGAAAGAAGAGACGTTCGTCTTCGAGGACTCCCTCTACGCCATCGAGACCGCGACTGCGGCCGGCTTCAAGTGCATCGCCATGCAGAGCGCGAAGCACTCCCCCGAGACCATCGCGCGGTTCCACGAACTCTGCGAGTACGTGGTCACGGACTACACGGAACTCCTCGACATCCTGGAAGGCCCGAAGGCCTGAGTCCGTACATCGCCAAACGAATACACAAAAAGCCCGGCTCATCCGAGTCGGGCCATTTTTATTGTGTTTCGCGATTCACCGCAGGAACGTCAGTCCTCCACTTTCGGAGCGTCCTTGCCGGTGGTCTTGCGCCACTCTTTGTACTTGTCGATCTCGCCGTCGAGCAGCTTGTTGACCATCTTCAGAACAGCGGCATCGTCGATGAGACCGATGAGGCCGAAGCTGTCGGGGATGAGGTCGATGGGCGAAATGGTGTACAGCGCGCCAAAGAGAACGATGATGGCAGAGCGCTTGGAGATGTCTCTGTACTCCTTGTACATGTAGTCTCTGACAAGGAGGAGATAGATGCGTGCGGTCTCCAGCGTGTCAGCAATGCCGTCGAGTTTCCCGCCGGGGAACTTCTTCAGTATTCCTTCCGCTTTCTCGATGGTGTCGCTGATCTTCGCGTCGTCCTCGAGCAGGTCATAGACCTTGTTGTAAGCGACTTTCGCGATGGCGGTGACCTTGGCGATATCTTTCAGTGATGGCATAACAGTTCCTCCTAGAATGTTATTGGTTAAAGTGTCTGGTTACAGTATATCACAAATATTATTTCACTTCACCCGTGACCACGTTGAATGTGGTGCCGGCAAAGTCATAAGAGCCCGTGTAAGTGAAGTCGACCTTGCCGTCTTTCACATACCATCTGCCGTACTGGTTCTGGGCAATGCCGGTGTAGTCGGTCGGCTGGCCGTTCTCGTAGACGCCCCAGACGCCGTTCACCTGCGTGACTTCGGTGTCGTTCATCGCGTAATCTTCCTGGCTGTCGACGACGTCCTGGGTGGCGCTCTTCAGCTGGTCGATGTAATTCGTGAAGTCGATGTTCTGAAGCTCCTTCACCTGCTCGTTGATGGCGTTCAGCGAAGCCGGGCGTTTCGGGGCCTCGAACTTGACCTTCTCCTTGACCACGTCAACAATGCTCTGCAGCTTCGAGGTCGTCGTGACGTCGGACACCGGTTTGCCGCTTTTCAGCACTTCCGTGGCTTTCTCCACGAGTTTGCCGGCCTCTTCGGTCTGCGCGGTGATGCGGGTCACCTGGTCGTTGAACACGCCGATGGCGTCTCTCAGTTCGTCGGGCATGGACTTGCAGCCGCTGAGCAGCGTGCAGAGCAGAGCCACCGCCATGACCAGCACGGTCAGTTTGCGTTTCATATTCATTTCCTCCGTTTTCTCCAGAAAGTGCGTCCGTCTCAGGGCGCCATTTTCACTACTCCCCCATTTTACAATAGAAAACCGGAGAGCGCAAACTCTCCGGTCTTTTTACAATTGTTATCTTTTTGGCAGTTATTCGGCGATATGCCCCTTCTGCTTGATGACGTCGATGACACCATCGACATACTTCTCGCAGATCTCCTCCGAGGGAGCCTCGACCATGACGCGGATGACCGGCTCGGTGCCGCTCTCGCGGACCAGGATGCGGCCGGTGGTGCCAAGCTCTTCGCCGACTTTGGCGACAGCTGCCTGGACGTCGGGGTCATTCTGAGCGTCCGGCTTGCTGTGGACACGAACATTCTTCAGGACCTGCGGGTAGAACTCGACGGGAGCAGCCAGCTCGCTGAGCGGCTTTTCCTTCGCCAGCATGACTTCCATCATCTTGAGGGAGGTCAGGATGCCGTCGCCGGTGGTGGCGTACTTCGTGAAGATGATATGACCGGACTGCTCGCCGCCGACGCGGTGGCCGTTCTCGACCATGTTCTCATAGACGTACTTGTCGCCGACCTTGGTCTGCTCGTACTCGATGCCGACCTTGTCGAGGGCTTTGTACAGGCCGAAGTTGCTCATGACGGTCGTGACGACCTTGTTGTTGATGAGCTTGTCCTGCTCCTTCAGGTACAGACCGTAGATGTAGATGATGTGGTCGCCGGTGACGACGTTGCCCTTCTCATCCACGCACAGGCAGCGGTCCGCGTCGCCGTCGTAGGCGAAACCGACATCGAGGCCGTTGTCCACGACGAACTTCTGCAGGTGCTCGATGTGGGTCGAGCCGCAGTCCGTGTTGATATTGTACCCGTCAGGGTTGTTGTTCATGACGAAGGTCTGTGCGCCGAGGGCGTCGAAGACCGCCTTGGCGATGGACCATGCGGCGCCGTTCGCGACGTCGAGGCCGACCTTGACATCCTTGAAGCTGTACTTCGCCAGAGAGACGAGGTAGCCGATGTAGCGGTTGCGGCCGGCGACATAGTCGACGGTGCGACCGATGGCGTCTTTCTCCGCCATGGGGACTTCGCACTTGCCGTCGATGTAGTCTTCGATGAGAAGCAGAGTTTCTTCGTCCATCTTCTCGCCGTTGCCGTTGACGATCTTGATGCCGTTGTCATAGTAGGGGTTGTGGGACGCGGAGATCATGATACCGCAGTCGAACTTGTCCACACGGGCGATGTAAGAGACCGAGGGAGTCGTGGTGACATGCATGATGTAAGCGTCGGCGCCGGCGGCCATGAGGCCCGTGCACAGCGCATACTCGAACATGTAGCTCGAACGTCTCGTATCCTTACCGATGACGACTTTCGCCTTCTTCCCTTCGCGGGCGCCGTAGTACCAGCCGAGGTACTGGCCGATCTTGATGGCGTGTTCGAAGGTCAGGTCTTTGTTGGCTTCGCCGCGGAAGCCGTCGGTTCCGAAATATTTTCCCATTTTACAATCTTTCCTTCTTTTCGATGTCTAAGAAATACTTGTAGGTGTCCACGGTCAGCTCGCCGCAGGCCTCTTCGTCACAGGCAATGATGGCGCCGTTGTGCATCTGCAGAGCGCTGCAGGTCCACTTGTGGGAGACGCCGCCTTCGACGGTCTTGGCAAGGGCTCTGGCTTTCGCGTGGCCGTTGATGAGGATGAGGACTTCTTTGGAGTCAGTGACCGTACCGACGCCGACGGACAGTGCCTGTGCGGGGACTGCTTCCGGATCGTTCCCGAAGAACCGGGAGTTGACGATGCGGGTGTCGGTGGTGAGGTCGCGGACGCCGGTGCGGGATGCGAGGGAGGTGTACGGCTCGTTGAAGGCGATGTGGCCGTCAACGCCGATGCCGCCCATGAAGAGGTCGATGCCGCCGTAGGAGGCGATCTTCTCTTCGTAGCGTGCGCACTCCCCTTCCGGGTCGTCGGTCATACCGTTGAGGATGTTGATGTTCTCCGGCTTCATGTCGACCAGGTGGTCGAAGAAGTTGTCGTGCATGAAGTACCAGTAGCTCTGGTCATGCTCTTTCGGCAGGCCGAGGTACTCGTCCATATTGAAGGTGACGACGTTCGCAAAGGAAACCTTGCCGGCCTTGTTCATCTCGATGAGCTCTTTGTAGACGCCGATCGGAGAAGAACCGGTGGGCAGGCCGAGGATGAACGGTCTTTCTTCCTTGTGGTTGTTGATCTTGTCAGCGATGTAATTCGCTGCCCATTCACTCATTTTTTCATAGTTATCCTGAATAACAACTCTCATTGTTTTTAACTCCTTGATTCTTGACAGTGAAAATAGGACGGTCAGACCTTCTTGACGATGGTTCCGTCGTTTTTATGGATACTGTTCTCCGGTACGACACCGCGTACGCAGGAGGTCGGGTAGACGTTGGAATGTCTGCCGATGACCGTGCCGGGGTTCATGACGGTGTTGCAGCCGACTTCGACATAGTCGCCGATCATGGCACCGAACTTTTTGATGCCGGTCTCGATGTGTTCATCGCCGTTGTGGACGACGACCAGCTGCTTGTCGGACTTGACGTTCGACGTGATGGCGCCGGCTCCGGTGTGGGAGTAATAACCCAGGATGGAGTCTCCGACGTAGTTGTAGTGCGGGGTCTGAACGTGGTCGAACAGGATGACGTTCTTCAGCTCGCAGGAGTTGCCGACGACGCAGTTGGCACCGACGAGTGCGGAGCCGCGGATGAATGCGCAGTGGCGAACTTCGGTCTCGGGCCCGATGATGCAGGGCGCTCCGAGGTATGCGGACGGGAACACCGTTGCCGTCTTGTGGATCCACACATGCTCCTGGACTTCTTCATAGTCGTCACCCAGCGTCGGGCCGAGTTCGAGGATGAAGTCCTTGATGCCCTTCAGGGCTTCCCAGGGGTAGGTGAACTGTTCGAGATATTCTTTGGCCAGCGTGTGGTCAAGGTCATAAAGGTCTTTGATGGTATACATAAAAGCTCCTTTTCATTTCTAGTTTCTACGGTGTCGGGTCAAGCTCTGTTACAGTGTTGATTCTGCTTTTTACCTCGTCCCTGTCGGCCCACCCGGAGGCGATGTACCTCCTGTAGCCGTGGCAGCATCCGCCGAGTCTTTCGATCACTGCCAACCTCGTCAACCGATTACGGTCCTGGCGCTAACGACTGCTCTGTCCTCCTGTGCGAGAAACAGTCGTTTTACATAAGGGCACAAAAACCCTTTTAATTATTATAAAAATTATCATATATTTGTCAATCTCATTTATATATACGCGCAACTTCAAACTTGCCCGGCTTCACATTGGCACTTGGCATTCTTCATCCTTGCATTGCTTTGGCGATTTACCTCTCAACCTGCATACCACTGCCACAGCAATTGGAGGCTTCGCCTCCTCCCCTCGGGAACATCCGCCACGCAGCCGGCCGTCGGAGCGGCCTGTCAAGCTGCGGTGCGTATCGTCGCCCTCCACTCCGCTCCGGGCTCAGTGTCATACCCACCACAATAGCCCTTTTATACGCTCCCGCTCTCAAACTTGCCAAGCTTATAGGTGCCACAGTCCTTCGGTGCTGTCAAGGGCGCTCCCGAGCGCCGCATCCCGTGCGGCACAGCCCCATGACAGCCCCTCCGCCCTGCGGCACGGGGCAAACAACAGGCAGAAAGGGGCGCTGTGCGCCTTTCCGCCTGCAAGAAACCATGGGCATAAGTGGAGACTGGAATTCTCACGCTAAATGCCCGTTTCGGCGTTTTTGGCGTTAACTTTATTCTCTCGGCTTAGTCAGGGTTCTCACGCTAAATCATCGTTACTCGGATTTTAGCGTTAGAATCAGAGTGATTATCATCCAATCATCAAAGGAGCAGAAGATGAAAACCGAGAAATCTCTAACGCTAAATGCGTATTGTT
>Ga0326512_10002737_pt1 | contig 13044 bp, 13 predicted proteins | sample 1_2617_0518_D_FD_203652 | JGI IMG/M metagenome (GOLD analysis project Ga0326512, IMG submission 203652) | Bovine rumen microbial communities from UC Davis, California, United States - 1_2617_0518 | ecosystem: Host-associated > Mammals > Digestive system > Stomach > Rumen | place: USA... | reverse complement strand
GTTGTGGGAGCGTGCTATTGATGATATGGAACAATCCCGTAATATCCGTGAAAGAGCTGCTAGGTGTCTGTATACTGTGCAGGTAGCAAGAGAAGGAAAGAGACTTTGGCGTACAAGAATGTATATCACAGTACGTGCAAAGGATCTTGCAAACCTTAATCTTGGTGAAAAGATTGTTTGTGAATGTCTTGCAAACTCTGGAGCTAAGTATAAGGCTTCCTTTGCTGATGTGCAGAACACTCTGGACTTTATGTCTCTTGTGGGTTCTAAGAATCCTAATCTGAAAGATGTTCCGGCTATCATTACGAGCAATCAGGTATTGTCTCAGATTATACCTAACTGTGGTTCATACAATGATAGGAGCGGTTACTTTGTAGGTATTAACCTGCTTAATAGTAGCCCTTACTACATTGATTTTTCTACTATCACATCTGCTCGTAATATGTACATAGTTGCTCCTTCAGGCGTTGGTAAAACAGTACTTGCAATATCGTTAGCACAGTCAGCATATGAGAATGGCAGTGCTTTGTGTTTTATGGATATAAAAGGTAATGAGTATAACTCTCTTATTGCTGCTACGAATGGTGTAATAGTTTCATTGAGACCTACATCGGTTGAGTATATAAATAGCTGGGTTATGCACCCGGAAGATGTACAGGGATTTGATACTATTGAGATAGAGAATTACTTCAAGTCAAGAATCAATTTCTGTAAGCAGCAGTTTATTATTCTTTCTGGTATAAAGGAGAGAGAAGACATTCTTGAGTTTGAGGAGTTACTTGAAGAGTTTCATTCATCGTTATACATCACATATGGTGTTGATGCTACGAATGTTAATTCATGGAAGAACTCTAATGAACTTAATCCTTATGTCGTATTTGAACATTTCCTTAAGTATCTTACTCCTCAGAAGTTACAGCAGTACAACTTAAGAAAATCTACAATAGGTACTCTTAGAATGTACTTTGCTAAAGATGGTAACAAATCTTACATCTTTACTAAGGAATTCAACTATGCTGATATTCTTAGTGCTGATACTGTATCTTTTGACTTTGGACTTTTGTCTGGTGATACTAATGGTGATGTTAATGAGGATTTGTTTAGACTCAAGTTCCTTTATATGTCCAAGATAAATTCTGACTTCGTTAAGGTTCAGTACTCTAAGGGTCGTCGTACATTTAAGATTCTTGAGGAATCACAGATTGTATCTGATGATGTTATGAAGATGTATGTTGAAGAATATACTCTTCGTAGGTCTCAGAATCAGGATACTGTTCTTATTGGTAACTCAGTACAGGCTCTTATGAACAACAAATTGTCTCAGCCACTTATTGAGAATACTCGTGGTATCTTTGTAGGTGAGCTTACTAATGATGCTCTTAAGGTTGTTATGAAGCAATTTGACATTGAGCATCTTGAGGAATATCTTAAGATTCCTGGTAGTTCCAGAAACTTTAAGAATTCATTCTTCTTCATCAATAATATGCAGAGCAAGTCTAACTTCCCTATTATCTCTATTGTTCTGCCTAAGGATAGAATTGCGAAAAATAAGTTTAAAGTATTTTGTCCTGTTAAGGAAAAGAGTACAATGGGCGGTAAAAACTAATTGTGTTGCTCGAGTTATGTTGTTTATAATTCGAGCAACATTGATTGAAAACAGTTTTTACTAGGTTTAATCCTATATAGGAAAATATGGAGATATCCAATATGAAAAATAGAAAAATATCAAAAGTTGTCTTAACTTTTGTCATGCTTATAATTTCGGTATTTTACCTTGGAATGGCTGTGTTTGCTGATGATTCTGATGATTCTGATGGTTGGGTAAGCTATAATTATGGTGAAGACCAAATGCCTAATGAGGATGGAAGTTCTCGTGGTAGTGGTGGTCCTGGTAACCCTTCACCAACTCCTGGAGGTCCTACACCTACACCTGGTGGTCCTACACCAACTCCAGGTCCAGATGACCCTACACCATCACCACCTAGTCAGGATGATCCTACACCAACTCCACATGATTTTGATGGTTCATTTGCAACTGACCCACATGACTTTTTATTTAAAGTTAGTTTTGGAAGTGGTGCATCTGTTGTAGGCTCTATAGATGGTGTTGACTTATATAATGGTATGCCTTTTAATGATGATGGACATTGGTATAAATTTGACTATGATGCAGTAAATTCTTACACACAATCAGCCGTAGGAAGCAATTGTAAAATAGGTACTGCATATCAAGATGATCATAATGTTGGTTCCCAGGTTAGAGATGGTGTGACTTGCCATAATATTGCATTCTGTGGGATGATGGCTTGTTTAGGTTCTGATGATACTGGGATTGTAAATCCTGGATTTGGTTCTGGTAATAACCCTTATTATTATGGTGTTGCAGTTCTTGAGAAAGACGGCTTATTATATTATTGGCCTGTTTGTGCTAAAGATAATGCTGGCCATGGATTTCCGGGAGGCGTAGCACATACTTTAATTAACAGTCAGACATCTTATAATGGTGACGGTACTTGGACAATGCAGTTAAAAGGTGGTGCTATATGGTATAATGATGATGGTACTCGTTTGGAATCTGGTAATGTTATACTTACTGAGGATATGATAAGAAATAATGTTTTAAATGGACATTTAAGTGCTTATTGGACTGTTAATGGTCAGAAAGTTTATGGCGGTTCTACGGATTTCTTACGCACATTACCTGATTATCACTTTGAGACTTGTTTATCTGCTAAGAATGGGTATGATCATGGTGGTTATCATTTACAGTATTTTATAGTGCATGATACTCTTGGCGTACTTTAATAAATAATCTGGAGGATTAAATCTTATGAGCAAAAGATTGTTTACAGTTATTGTAGTTTTTCTTTCTTTCATTATTGTTGGTCTTATCATTGTACTTTCTATCGAATTATTAAAAGATGATTCTGATAATTCCGGTACTACAATTCCTGATGGATACACGGAGTATGTTCCTACAGTAACTCCGGCTCCAGCTCCAGCGTACGTACAAGTTAATCCAGATGATATCCCAGAGGATACTGAATGGATTGAATATACACCTGCTGAAGAATATCCTGAGTCTAATAATATTGGTGATGTAGATTGGGACAAACTTGAATATTGTAAGCATGATATGGTATTAGCAGATAGTATATATGATTGGGCTTTTGACATTGCTGGTGTTGATTTTGAATGGGCTCAATTATTATCAAATCTCAATGCTACATATGTCAAAGAGAATGGCATAGTAACAACTGTTGAGTATGTTTATCCAAGTGAGTTAGGCATAGATACTTACTTTGACAATGCTGCATATTATATACTTAATTTGGACGGTGTAAATGTAATGTTTATTGTTAGTGATAACCAAGATGTAGTTTATTTTGATAAGTATGACAATCTTGTCAAAATGTTAACTAAATGAGGTTTGTTATGAAATATAAAATACATAAGGTATTAACAATTGTATTATGCATTGTTATACTATTTGGAAGTTTTCGGATTTCAGAAACAGAGGTACATGCTGCTGGTGGTAATCTGTCTTCATTAATAAATATTCAAGGTGCTCAAGGTTACCTTTGGATACCGGAAAATATTACATCAGATACAGGTTTTGTTTGGTGTATGCCTGGTAATGGTAATGGTGGTACTTATGAATATTTTACTGGTGGGACAGCTTGTACAAAGCATGTAGTATTCTTTGTTAAGTATCAGGATAATCAGGGTAATGAATGGTGTAGTTTATATACTAAAGTTCCTGATATTATAAATGAACTTAAGTCTACATATAACCTAAATGGCATGAGTGATAAACTTTACTATTATGGTTATAGTCAGGGTTCATGGAGATTTGGATGGAATAGTAATTATACAGGTGGTAGTTCTACTTACGGATTTTCTTCATTAAATATTTGGGATGAAGCAATCTTGAATGATGGTGGTAGTGCTAATGCTATCAGTGTTGGACGATTAAGTAGAGTATATGTAGTTCAAGGCGGAGCCGAAAGACATAAAGCTGAATATGATACTAAGTTTGGTAGTCTTGGTTCGAACTATACTATATTTGATGATCCTACTATGAAACATTATCCGACTGATACTAGAAGAACAGGTCCACTTAATGCTAAGGATTATGGTATGCTAACTATTGGTTTGGATTGGTTTGGTGGTAATACTCATGGTCCTACTCCAACTCCAAGTCCTGATACTCCTACTCCTACTACAGACCCTGATAATCCTACAACAACACCAACTCCAACTAGTGGAGATACTCCAACTGGTTACTCTGGTCTTGGTGGTTATGGTATTTATTATAACTACTTTGATATGGCTAATGATACTGGTAGTAATTCAAATTCAGCGGATCCTGCACCAGATACACCAACACCAACACCAGGAGGATCTACACCAACTCCAGGTGATTCAGAACCTACACCTACACCTACAGGTTCAACGTCACCTCCTTGGGCAGGCGATTATCCAAGTCGTGAACAAGTTGATGGTTATTTAACATCAATTGGTGTTAGCGGTGGAAAAAAGAATTCTTTATTAACTTTATATGAAGGAGGTGTAGAGAGAGGTTGGCCATTACCAGAGATTTGTGGTTTGATGGCTAATGTGAATGCTGAAGGACAATCTGGTGTTATTGAATATGCCTTTAGTAGATATCATTACTTTGACTTTTATAATCCATCTGGAAAGGATATTATTACAACTGGGGAAGATATAGAGTATCTTTTAAGTTGGCCTAGTAGTCATCCGGAAGGTACTGATAACCATGTTTATAATGGAAAAGGTCCTTATACAACGAAAGATGGTTATTCTTATCAGTATGACTCTTGTGGTGTTGGGTGGATTGGATATTCTCAAGATACTCGAGTTACCTATTGTAATAATCTTAAGAACAATATGAGTGGTGTGGATCCTACTCCAGATGAGATTGTAGCTACTGATACTCAGATGTTATATGATTATTATTTTACTGTTGAGTGGCCTAAGATACATCCAGCTTGTGCCGATCTTAATGCTTATGATTGTGCTTATAAACAATGTGTTGATGGTATTCGACCAGCCAACAAAAAGGCTGAAGGGGTAACAAGAGGTAATTGGGCACAAGACATTTATGATGCTATAAATTCACTCTAATGGAGAACTTGCTATGAAGAAAACAATTATTATACTTTTATCTGTACTTTTGATTATTGGTGTTATTATACTTGGTGTAGTTGCTTTGAGAGAACCTGATAGCAATACTGATAATGTTGCATCTGAGTATCCTGATGTAGATGTCATATATGTATCTCAGAATGATCTTCCTATTGATCCTTCAAATGGTGTTCAGTATGAAGGTGAACTTTCACGTGGTTATGATACTGTTCCGTATGAAAGAAATGAAGCCGGTACTGGTTTTGTTGTAGAACCTGAAGATGAATACAATATGACGGATCTTGAAAAGAGTGCTCCATTTAGTGATGGTATTGCTAAGGTTGGAGATGAACCTTATATAAGCGATAAAATACCAAACGACCTTTGTGCTACACAAGAAGTGCTTACGGTCTTATCTCAGGTGATGGATGAGAATGACTATTACAGTGTGTTCTTAATCACATCAATATCTGAGCCTGTATACAATGAGTCTGGGAGTATCATTGGTATTACAGGAATTCAGTTATTTGATATAGATGGACATCTATATCTTTGTAATGATGATACAACAGAAGGTGCTACTATTATGGAAGTACCTAAATCTGCAATACATTCAATGGGAGAATCACTTGGTGTAGATTTATCCTATTATGAGTAATTGGAGGCTATATGCGTAATAAAGGTATAACTACTATTAAGTTAATAGTTATTATTTGTATTGTGATAGTTATTGCTGTAATAGGTTATACCTTATACGCAGGTAGCAAATCTAATCTTGCAGGTACAACAGATAACTATGTTAACACGACATTAGGTTCTGACATCTATATGGATGTTGGATACAATGATGCTTTGGAATATACCTATGAAGATTTGGTTAAGGTTGGGTTAGTTAATGGTCGTTATGGTCTCACTGGCAGAAGTGATGGTGGTAGTGGAGACGGCGATGAAGATGGCGAAGATGAAGAAGAGGAAGAAGAGGAAGAAGAGGAAGATGAAAACTATAGTGGTACTGCTGCAAGCATTCAGGATATGTGCGATTTACTTCCGGGTGCACAGACTGAACTTGGTTTAAGTAACTTCTCTGTACCCACTTCTTTCACTGCTAAGGAACAGGATATATTAGTTGCGTTGAGAGCAACAGGGATGTCTAATCCTGCAGTCTGTGGTATTATTGGTAATAGTAATTCTGAGGGTGGTTTTGGGTTACAACAATATAACAAAACTACACAGCTTGGTAAGAGTACACCTTCAAGTCCGATATATGTTTATAATTACAGTTTTGATACTACATTAAGTGCATTATGTGCTCTGTATCGTAGTGGGAACTCAATTGGTATTGGTATTACACAGTGGACTTATTATACTTATTTCAATATTAATGGTGGTGATAATTCATATACTTGGAACTTGAATAATCATAAAGATTATTGGGATGTAGATAAGAAGGCATGTATTATGTACATTGAACTGAAGATGATACAGATATCTGGTGCAGGTATTGAGGCTCATGCTGCTGATACTTCTACATTACCAATATATGATAATAAATCTGCAACTTGGACTTGGGATCAATTATACTCTGGTTGTGGTGCAACTACTGAACAAGAGAAGAAAGCTGCCCGTGCTGCTGCTTGGTATTTATGGTTACATGAAAGATGTCAGAATTACAGGAACTTAAGTATAGCAGTTGGGCGTGCAACAAAAGCTGTAGATGCTTTAAGGAGAATGTCAAGTGGCTAATAAAAAGAATACTATTTATATTATCATTATCATTGTTCTTATTACAGTTGTTGGTATTCTTGTTATTCTTTGGAGTTCTATACATAATAAGAATAAGTTTAGCGATTATGTTGTTGAGATGGATCCGGTTGCTGCACAGAATATTGCAGACTATGACACTAAGACAACTGGGGAACTTGATTACTTTAGCGTTTATGAATACGATGAAGAGAATAAGTATGGTTTGAATAATGATGATAAGTGGGCGAGAGGTGCTGCTACTTCTGCATTAACACATTTTGGATGTGAGAATGTAATAGAAGATTTTTATGATGGAGCTTTTTATGTTGTAGTATTCGAGAAAGAAGGTTCTACTTACTCCATTATAGTCGATGATGTGTGCACTCATGTTACTCTACTTGGAGGTCATTATTCACCTAACTAAATAGTAGAGGTAAGTTATGAACAATAAAGGTTTATCAACAGTTAAGATACTGTTAATAATAGCTATTGGATTTTGTGTTGCTATTATTATATATGCATTATTTGCAAATAGTAGTGACAGTTTTTATGCGAATGTAGATAGCTATCAGAGCTTAACTGATGGTGATAACATTTATTTGGATAATGGTTACTTTCAAGCTTTACAGGAAACAGAAGGTGACTTATCTAAACTTGGACGAGTAACTGGTAGGTATAGTCTTACTGGTAGAAAAGATGGTGGTGGAGATGATGGAGAAGATCCAACACCTACGCCAGGACCTACGCCTACGCCTGGACCAATTCCTGGTGGTGGTGAATATCTTGAGTGTACTTGGGCTGACAATGGATATGATCCTGCAGCTCATAGTGGATACACCTGGTTACAGTCACACTATCCGGCCGCTGCTGCAGATGCATCATATTTTCATGTTGGTGGTGGTTTAGCATCATGTACTCTAAATGGACATGTGTTCATATATGAAAAGCAAGGAGCATATTGGAATAGTGTTTCAAATGGAATATGGAATGGTTCCGAGCATAGTGTTGCTGGTGTTGGTTGTGGTACATTTGCATCCACTGCTGCTGTATTTGCATTAACTGGAGAGATTCATTCATGCGCAGAATTCTTTGATGAATGTAGAAGTTCTGATACGAATATTAACTGGAGTACCTCTGTAAACAAATGGACTGGTACACAGCATAAGACTACATTTGGTGCTGAGTATATGTCTCACTTTGGATTGACTGCTACAAAGATTGATGGTATTACAAATACTATGGATGCATATAATTATATGGCTACTAATGGCTTTGATGGTAAATGCTATATAGTCCATGGTGGTCCTCCATTTTGGAGTACTACTGAGCATTGGTGTTGTGTAGTTGGTGCACATGATGGAGTACTTGATTGTGTCAATTTGGGTACTCATACAAAAGAACCAGACAATTCTTGGATAAATGCTTTCTATGTTATATCGAGGTGATAAGTTATGAAAAAACAATATGTAATTATTTCTGTATTGGCTATTATTGTAGTCTTACTTTTGATAGTGGTTATCAAAGTTGCTAATAGAAATAAGGCAGACTGGTATACTTATAAGTCATATGATCATCAGGAGACAACTCTTGTGGTTTCTTCAGATAGTGTTGAACCTATGGATTCTGCTTATGTAAGTACTACACAGGATGAGGATGCTGTTATTACAGATTATATGCAGAATAATGGTTTGAATGGCGGTCTTTCTAAAGTTCTAGTTGATGAGGTTAAGACTTACACATTTTATGAGATACCTGAATTTGTGGATGAATATAAGCTTGACTATTATTATGAGGCTACAACTAATAAGGGTATCTATCAGTTTTATTTTATAAAGGGAGACTTACAGGTAGTCCCTCCTAATATCCAATAGGAGAATTCAGATGAAGAATAAAGGAAGTGTAAGCGCTGGATTGCTTATTATATTATTACTTATTGCAATTGCAATCGTGGCAGTCACAGCAACCATTTCTAGTGATAGTGCTCAGGAAATAAAAGCACAATATATTGAAGGAACTGCTGTAGTCAATGGTGGCGAAAGTTATCTTAATTTGGACTATAATCAGGCTATTGATGAGAACTATAATCAGTTAGTTGCACGTGGTGTTGTTGATGGTAGATATAGTACTATAGGAAGAAATGCGGCTGATGGTCCAGATGGTCCAGACGATCCAGATGGTCCAGTTGATCCACCAACACCGACACCGACACCATCAGGTCCTGTAAGTGACGACGATTTCAGACCTCAAGCAATGGCAGTTGCAAATACTTTTAAAAGTACTACTTTTTCATTCTCTAAAGCGAGTGTTCCACATTCTGCTGATAGTAATGGTAGGTATTTTAATTATAGCCAGGGTGCTGGTAGTTATATGTTTCCAGAATATGGAGGTTTATCTTTGGGAAGAAATACTGATCACAGAGATTGTTCTTGTTTTTGTGATGCTATGTTAGTATTATGTGGACTTAGATCTAGTTGGCAGCATTTTTATTCTGGTACTATATCTGGTGCTGGAACAGAAATCAGTATCAGTGTAATGGGAGATTTACAGCCTGGAGATTTATTAGTAAATCCTGGATCACATGTTGCAATGGTTGTATATAAGGATTCACAATATATTTATGTTGGTGATTTTGGTAGTGCATCTACTTCTAACTATGATGAGAGATATACTGTTGGCTTGAATGGTGATAAAACTGCTGCTCAAGGCTGGTCTTATAGATATAGTCTTAGTACTCCTTGGGCTAATGGACGTCAGGATAAAGTAGAAGGTGGTTATACTAAATATAAAAAGGTGGTTAGGCCATGAGAAAAAGAAGAACTATTATTGTTGCTTGTTTAATATTTATTATTCTTGTCTTATTATTCACTATACTAATCTTAGTTAGGAGAAGGAACACATATACAGATTATGTTAATGTACCTACAGTTTCTCCTAGATATGATGTTAGTGCTGTAGATAATTATTATATTGCAGTTACTAGATCATTGTCAAAGCATAAAGATGAATTGGCTGCTCTTGGGTTAAGTACTGATATTTCGAAAGAACAGATATCATATGGTAAACAGGGTACCATAACTGGAGTTGAGTTATATAATAGTGAAGGTACTCCGTTTCAAATATCAATGCTATTTGATGAAGGATATAATGAAGTATCATTTAGTATTGAGGAGATTGGGGATTCATGTGAGACAGAAGATTTTGAGGAATAACTCAATCTAAATAAGTTATCAAAAGCTATACTATGACAATTGGGGGTTATATGTAGCTTGAGTTTTAAGTTAAGGAGGATTTTTATGAAACTGAATAGCAAAGTACAACGAGTAACAACAGCGCTATGTACAATGGGAATACTACTGAATCTGAACTTGTTTGGTGATACACTTGTAGTATTAGAGCCTTTACAGACAGAAGCTGCTGATCTATGTGTTGTGGGAGAGTATGATATTCCTGATAATTTCTCCATCCCAGAATACGATGATCCTATTGTAACTGAGCCTAATTTAGTTGTCGTAGAGAACTTATTGGGTGAAACTTGTAGTGGTAATGAGATAAATTTGGATTTAATCTATAGTCAAGTCCGGACTTATGATTATTATCCTGATTGGGACTACCAGCACAAAATTAATACTCTTTCTACTGCTTATACTTTCCTTACGGAAGGTTATGGATTATCTCCGGAATTTGCATCTGCCATTCTTGGTAATGTTGCTTGTGAAGGAGATTTTGGAACCACTGCTAGAGGCAAGTACACTGATATAGATGTTGCTTATGATCATATTGGTGAAGGCGCTTTTGGAATTGTACAGTGGTGTAGTGGTAACTTGAAAAATGATTTAAGACTATACTACGACTATTTCCGAGATACTTATGGTGATACTTATGATGATGATGTTTTAATCTGTCTCGCTGAATGTAGTTGTTTATATTATGAGATCTATGAAAAAGGATGGATCGAAAAGTACAATGAGTGTACTGATGTAGAACACTTGACTGGTATCTTCGCTCTCTATTATGAGGCATATACTGGTAGTGGTTTACAGTGGGGCTTTAGTAATGGTCTTTGTAGATGTACTGCTCCTGGTTCTAATGGCGGTGCTAGATTGGCATATGCTAAACATGTATATGAGGAGTTTAATAGTAATGAAGAAGATATCGTATCTGCTGATGTGTATAATGATTATTTACACAGCGATTCAGGTGAAACAATTAACAACGTATGCGGATCCATCTACGATATCGAGGAACTGTCCAGAACTGACTTGTAATAGCAAAGTAGCTATTTCGGAGGTATTCCCTAGTTACCAAGCAGCTGTGGACTGTAATCTCTATCGTTCAATGTGCGTTGTAAATGGTAATGTTATTAGGGAAGTTTATGGGGAATTAAATACACCAATGTATTTTAAAGCTGTGGATTGTGTTAACCCTTGTATGGCTATGGCTACCTGTTGGGGTGAAGCTGGTTGTTCATATCCGGGAATTTCACTTACGCAGCTAATGGACTTTCAGCCGAGTACGTACTCAGATAATATTGATTGGTTAAATCTGAGTGCTAATCTCGGCCAGGTAGATGAGTACTGGTATTACACTCATGCTGCCAATAATACAAATGTAAATGAAGAAGGTAAAGCATACGGTATGCCTGTAGCATTACTACAGTATACCAGTTCAACCCCAAGGTCAGCATACGATTATGTTCAACTTGGGGTTGGACCTTATCAAGTAACTTCAAGTGACTGGGAAGGATGGCCTATAACAAAGCGTGTCTCTCCCATAGAAGGTTGGCGAGCTACATTATCCAAATGTGGGAACAACTATCTTAGAATGGATGTTGATCCTATTTCTGATTTAACAGTTTATGCTGCTATGTCTCTTTCGCATCAGGGTGGTGCATTAGTTACATATGACTTTGGTAAGAGACTTATAAATGTTATTAATACTCAGAGTGTACAAGATGCAATTAATCAGGCTGGGTATATGATGTATCAAGATGCTTGTGAGATGTCTTTAAGTAAGAAAGTAAGTTTATCGGATTTGGACGTCTCGAAGTATAGTAATTATGTGTGTACTACAACTGGTGTAAACTTTAGTTCCTATACTGGTGGGCCTGGTCCTACTAATAAAGGGATGTACACATTAAATCATTGTGTGAGATATGTTTTCTATAAGTATTATTTCACTGGTGGTTTGGACTGAGGTATGATATGTTTGATAAGATAAAATGGATTTTTATTTATGCTATTACTACACTTGTGTATATACAATTTGTAGTCTTTATGTGTAATAAACTACCACCTAATGTTAAGTATGTTGATATTGTTGATACATCACAAACTACCAATACAGGTTATGACAATTCAACATCTTTTATTAGGCAGACAGAAAATGCAAATTCAAGATTGGCATCTGAGCCAGCTAATGCTTTTAGGGCAAAGGTTGTAAAACCTACAACCTCTACACTTTGTCGTAATGGTATCGAGTATAGATTGACTGGTAACTTTATGTCTGCGGAGAACTTGAATTGGATATTGAATCAGATGCATTATATGCATGAGGTATCTTGTACTAATTCAAGATGTAAATCTCCTGTTCATTATTATAGTCAATCCTATATACAAAATAATATTGGGAATTTGGATATGAGACATGACTGTTCCGGTTTAGTTTCTTGGGTGTTTAGGCAGTATGGATATCTGAACAACACTTATTCATCAAGGCAGTTTTATGCTATGTATGATAAGTTCGAAGAAATAAATCCTAATACCAGACAGACAGGAGATATCTATGTTAAGTGTGGTCATGTTGGTATGTATATAGCAGAAGCAGATGTGCCAGGATTTATTTATGTGCTTGATGGTGGAAGTTGTACAAGTTTTAGCTTTCTGGTTAATGGTCGTCTCCCTATTAAGCGTGTGGATAATCTTTGTACAAACGAATGGAAATGGATGCGTATGAAAGGTTACTAATATGAAGTTAAAAAGATATGCGTGTTATGTTGCATTCTTAGCTACGTTAGCATTGACATTGTTAGTGTTGGTTATGTGGAAGAATACTACTTATGTCGAAGATGTTCGGACGATGTATTTAGATCTTTCAGAAACACTTAACAATGATCAATCTAATATCAAAGCTAATTTTCGAGATGTTAGAGCTGAT
>Ga0326512_10002736_pt1 | contig 13051 bp, 7 predicted proteins | sample 1_2617_0518_D_FD_203652 | JGI IMG/M metagenome (GOLD analysis project Ga0326512, IMG submission 203652) | Bovine rumen microbial communities from UC Davis, California, United States - 1_2617_0518 | ecosystem: Host-associated > Mammals > Digestive system > Stomach > Rumen | place: USA: California... | reverse complement strand
CGACGGACAAAAAGCCAAGACGAATTACGCTGATCACAAGGAGCAACAGCGCAAATTGCGTAAGGCAGAGAAAGCTGTAGAAGAGTCAGAACGTAAGATCAGCGATATGGAGCGAAGACTGAAGGAACTGGACGACATGCTGATGAACCCAGAGCATGCCTCGAACATGGAGCTGGTCACGGAATATACCACAACCAAGAAAGCACTTGACGAAGAGGTAGAACGCTGGGAACAGCTCTCAGAAGAACTGGAACAATTATCCACTTAAAATTATATAAGGAAACAAAATGAAAAAATTATTGACTGTTATGGCATTTTCTGCAATGGCTGTCACGGCTTCGGCACAATTGCGTTCAGGTATCAACCAGAACGACCTTGATAAAAGTGTGCGCCCAGCCGATGATTTCTATGAGTATGCCTGTGGTGGATGGATGAAAGCCAATCCGCTGCCAGCTGCCTATTCACGTTTCGGCAGTTTTGACCGTCTGGGCGAGGACAACAACAAACGTATCAACGGCATTTTGAAAGAGCTGTTAGAGAACAGTTATCCTCAAGGAAGTGTAGAACAGAAACTGAGCGACCTCTACAAACTGGCTATGGACTCGGTCCGTAGAGAGAAGGATGGAGTGACACCTGTAATGGGTGAAATCAAAAAGTTGGAGGAGGCCAAGACCAAAGACCAACTGTTTGACATTCAACTCAGTATGATGCCTTATGGCGAGTCTGAGTTCTTCAGTGCCTATATTGCCGCTGACGAGAAGAACGCTACGGAGAATATCCTGAACATCAACCAGAGTGGACTGACGCTGGGACAGAAGGACTACTATCTGGAGAACGATGAGGCTACCAAGAAAATCCGTGAGGCTTATAAGAAGCATATTGTCAATATGTTCAAGCTCTTCGGATTCAAGAAAGGTGCTGCTGAGAAGAAGATGAAGAACATCATGAAGGTAGAGACGGAGTTGGCTAAGGTGTCGAAGTCGCGTACTGAACTGCGTGACCCTATTGCCAACTACAACAAGATGACACTCAAGGATTTCCAGGCAAATTACCCTCACTTCCAACTGGAGAGACAGATGAATGCCAAGGGCATCAAGACCCAGTATATTCAGGAAATGGTGGTAGGTCAGCCGGCTTTCATGGCTGGTGCCGACAAGATTTTCGCCACCATGACAGTAGCAGAATATCGCGATGTGATGGAGTGGGGCATTATCAGTTCAGCCACAGGCTTGCTGAATGATGCCGTGCGTGCCGAGAACTTTGAGTTCTATGGGAAAGTATTTGCAGGCAGGAAGCAAGATCACCCCTTATGGCGCCGTTCCACCAATCAGGTGCAAGGTATGATGGGTGAGGCTTTAGGTCGTATTTATGTGAAGAAATACTTCCCTGCCTCCTCCAAAGAACGGATGAAGACATTGGTGGAGAATCTTCGTATCGCTCTGGGTGAGCGTATCGCGGCTCAGGACTGGATGGATGACTCTACGAAGGTGAATGCCCTGCTGAAGCTCAATTCGTTCTATGTGAAGATTGGTTATCCTGACCGTTGGACAGATATGTCAGACCTGAAGATTGATGCGAATAAATCTTACTATGACAATATGAAAGAGTGCCGCCGTTTCTGGACTGCTTGGCATATCAATCACACAGCGGGAAAACCTGTTGACCGTGATGACTGGCACATGACTCCTCAGACGGTGAACGCCTACTATAATCCGACTACCAACGAGATCTGTTTCCCCGCTGGTATTCTGCAAGTTCCGTTCTTCGACCCCACTGCCGACGATGCCTTCAACTATGGTGCCATCGGTGTGGTAATCGGGCATGAGATGACTCACGGATTTGATGACCAGGGACGTCGTTACGACAAGGATGGAAACATGCACGACTGGTGGACACCAGCTGATGCAAAGAACTTTACAGAGCGTACGGACAAATATGCCGATTTCTTCTCGAAAATCAAAGTGTTGCCCGATCTCAATGCCAACGGTCGCCTGACATTGGGCGAGAACTTGGCTGACCACGGAGGTCTGCAGGTAGCCTGGTATGCTTATAAGAACGCCACCAAGCGCAATCCGTTGCCCGTCATTGACGGGTTGACTGCTGACCAGCGTTTCTTCCTGGCTTATGCAGGTGTTTGGGCAAGTAACATTACAGAGGCTGAGATCCGTAACCGCACCAAGAGCGACCCTCACTCTCTGGGCCGTTATCGTGTGAATGGAGCCCTGCCCCATATTGATATGTGGTATGATGCGTTCAATGTGAAAGAAGGCGATAAAATGTTTATTCCGAAGGCTGAACGCCTGCCTCTTTGGTAAGATTTATTGTTAAAATCAGCAAAATGCCGCTGCAAATGAAAATTTGCGGCGGTTTTTTTGTTTTATTTATGAAAAAATTGTTATCTTTGCACGACTATTGTACTTACTACTATAATGCGTCATGATGGATAATCAGATAAATAACGAACAAACACAGCGGACAATCCGCCCTCAGCAAGTGCTAAATCGGACTGTCACTCCAGACTGGGAACCTGCTCAGCCACAGATGGCCCGGCAGCAGCGTCAGGCTTTAGGGAAAAGATGTCCTTATTGCGGAGCTGTCAATGAGCCTGAGGCCATGTTCTGTGCTCAGTGCGGACAGCCTATCAGCAAAACAGTCTGCCCTCATTGCAATGCGGAGATAGACCCAGATGCTGACTTCTGCGAGAGTTGTCACCACTACATCAAGAAAGACGTCTGCTCTTTCTGTGGTTCTCATTTGTCGGGCAACGAGGCTTATTGTCCTGAGTGTGGCAGCCCACGCGGAGGTATCATGTGTCCTACTTGTCATACGCTGAACGAGTTCGCATTCTGCAAAAAATGTGGGACGGCTCTGACAGAGGAGGCTCGTATGCTGGTGAAGCAGTTGCAGATGAACCCAGACTATCAGGAGTTGCTGGAGATAGTTCGCGATTATTCCAACCTTGAGAATGCTCTGCCTTACAATTCGGAGCGAGATATCGTTCGTGAGCAGATGAACGCCAAGCTTCGTGAGCGTGTACTGACGCTTTTGGCCAAAGATGAAGGAGTGGAACAGCCCGTTATTCCCAAAATAGAGTCGAAGCGGATGACCCGAGAAGAACTGGAAGAGCAGAAGGCCGTTAAGATCAAGATGTTGACGACGATTCTCGATAAACTGGCTGTTGCTCCGTCGCCCTCGCCGGTGAAGGCTCGCAACTTTGCTATGGCCAGTAAGCCACAAGGGGTTCGACTGGCATGGGTGTGCAATTTCAAACATGCCATGCACAGCAGTCCTTGCGGATGTGCCAAGCCCCATCTTGGCGGTAAATGGGTAGTGTTAGGAAAGAACAGTACTGACGAAATAAAAGACGACAAATAAAGTATTATGGACCAAACCATAACAAAATCAGATAACGCAGCCGATTTAGGTGCAACGATACGAGTAGGCTCAGCCCCTTCTACTTTTGCAGCGAATGGAGATATAACCATCAGGCCTGATGCCAAACAGCAGGAAAGGAATGCGAATGCAGGCGATTTTGTGCTGAAGGGACGTGTCTATCGCGGTATTAAGTGTCTGAGCGATAATTCAGGTGAGGCCCAGGTGTATCTGGTCGAAGGTGACGAAGGTGAGATGGTGCTCAAAATCTACTATCCAAACTTCACCATCAAGAAGACGCTGATGCGTATCATCCAGAATTTCAACATGGAGATGGTAGTCAAGATTACAGACTACGGCAAGACCTATGTTGACGGAAAGAATCGCGACTACGAGCTGATGGAGTATCTGCGTGGCGGAACATTGGCAGACTATGACTTGGATGGCAATTTCAACCAGTTCCGTCGCATAGCCTTGCAAGCCGCTGCCGCTTTGGCATATTGCCATAATAATAATGTCATTCATAAGGACATCAAGCCTGGCAATTATTTCTTCCGCGATAAGGAACACAAGGAGGTCGTGCTCGGTGATTTCGGCATCTCCAGTGTGATGGAGGCTGACGAGCGCATGCATCGTACCACTCAGGCCCGTACGCCAGTTTACGCAGCTCCAGAGATGTATAACGACGTGATAGACGGTGAGGTGGAGATTACCCCATCAGCAGATTACTATTCGCTGGGTATCACGTTGTTAACCCTTTGGTTGGGAGAGAACCCGCTGAACCAGAATGAGCGCGTCATGATGCGTAAGAAGAATGAGGGACGTCTGCCTCGTATCAATGAGTTGCCCGAACGTGTGAAAATGATTATTCAGGGTTTGACGACTGTCAATCCTCAAAGTCGTTGGGGGTATGATGAGGTAGAGCGTTGGTTCTTAGGCGAGGATGTGAAGGTTGATGTGTCCTCTCCGATACTCAAGTACCGCAGTTTTGTGGTGGATCCGGAGCAGAACCTGGTTGCTGACAATGTACACGAGTTGATACCCTTGCTGCTGGACAATGAACGAGTGGCTATCAATTACCTGTATAACGGTAGAATAGCCGGCTGGCTGGAACAGTGTGGTAATGTGAAACTGAGCTCAGCCGTTAAGGATATCGTGGTGAACCGTTATCCTGTTGATCAAAAAGCTGGTTTGATGGCTGCTGTCTATGTGATGGAGCCTACTTATCCCTATAAGGATATCAGGGGTAACCAATGCGAAGATATACATAGTGTTGCAATCTCCGTGCTCAGCTATCAGGAGGAATATGCGTTGGCATTGAAAAATCCTAACGACACCTTTTTCTTATATGTAGAGTCGCATACTAAGGCAGACGTAAACCGTATTCGTAGCTACTTTGCGCAAGACAGCGGTTTGGACATACGTATCGCTGTGTTGAGGGCGGTCTATGAAATTGACAGGGACATACCGTTTTTGGCCAAATACCCGTCCATGTCGTTGCCGGAGATTGTCCATTCGTTTGGCTATGAGAACTGTTCAGATGATGATTGGATCAGTCTGAGTGACGGACGTCTGCTTTCTTGGATGTACAGCCATGAAGACAAGATGGCATGCGAGGCCTTGCGTATAATGACCAACGGACAGAAACCAACCCGTTCGTTGGGTTATAAGGTTCTCTATAATATTGACCGCGAGGCAGCTTTCGACCTGCGTGATGCTGACACACCTTATAAGGTAGGCGAGATATTGTGCAACCAGATGAAGTCGTGGCAGCGGTTGAGCGATCAGGAATTTGCCGAGAAGATAGACGAGTTTTCCAATCCTGAAGGACGTTTTGCCTATTTTGCCCAGTTGCATGGGTGGTATGAGCAGTTAAATCAAGCCCGAGCCTGTTTTGATTTAAAAAGTGAGGAGAACAGGGAGCGCTTGAGTGCTTACGATCTGCGGACAGCGGCCTATCGTTTCTGTCGCATCTTAGGACCAGTTCCCACCTATGTGTTAGAGGATGGAGCCGAACTGAAAAACGGTGTCGATTTTGACAAGTTAGCTCATCGTCCGGCTTTACTTCCGGAAATCAAACGAGGCGCTTTGTGCCAATGGATGGCTGTGTTTTATCATGAAGACCCTCATCAGGAATTTGCCGAGACCTACAGTTACGAGCGCAAGTTGGAGGAGTGGGTGCTCAATCTCGGCGAGATAGACCAGAACCAGCGCTACTATAAGCGATATATGACGGCGAAGAAAGAGACAGCCGCCAAGTATGAGGAGGTTCGCTCCGGTTATCGCAGGGCCAAGGCTAAGGAACACATCTGGCGTATCATTTTTTATGTACTATGCGCTTTGTGGTTAGGCTCTTTGGTGGTGTTTGGCATATCTGACCGTCAGTATCTTCTTACGCATAGTTTCATGACCATCTCGTTGCCGCTTGGAGGTATGACGGCGGTTATCGTTGGCCTGAGGGCTTTCTTCCGTGGCTATGGCTTTGTGTTCTCCTGTCTGTGGGGACTGTTAGGTTTCCTGTCATCTTATATCACGGTATTTATACTCCGGTATGTTAATACGTCGTACGAGAGTCTGTTCGTGCCAGCCATTATCGTCATCACCTTATTATATATAATAATCTGTCATATGACAGATTTCCGTGGCGACTCGAAGAGTGACAACCAGTTAATCAACGAGGTGATGGAAGATGACATCAAGTCTACGCTGTTGGAACCTTTGTATTACACATTCAAGCAGAAGTCGTTTAAGTTCAAGGGTTCTAAATTCAATATGTTGGACGATGTGACCAATCAGATCCGCTCCATCAGCGGTGAGTCAGTACTCCATTATATTATGTGGAGCATCTTGGTTGCCCTGTTATTGCTTGAGATGGTCTTGCTGAGTCCAAAGCTGTTGAATCGTCATCCCGACCTGGATAAAGTCAAGATTAGTCCGAGCGGGGTCGTTAATCAATTACAAAAGGGTGCAGAATAGTATGGAATGTGAGCATTGTCATAAGGAAAACCGTTCAATAGCCAAATTCTGTAAGTGGTGTGGACATCCCATCTACTCGCAGAATGTGCTCGACCGTATGGTGGGGCTTGACGAGGTGAAGAAGCAACTGAAAACAGTTGTCGATACTTATACCTATCTTCACTCCCGTAAGGATATCATGAATGTTCGCCTGAGTGTCAACACGATTATCATCGGAGAGACAGGTACAGGAAAGACAGCCCTCTCGGAGATAATCCGCGACTATTTCTACCAGTATAAGATTATCGAAAAGCCAAAGCTGACGATGGTCGACGCCGTTGATTATCAACGTTTTGTTGACAAGTGGGACGATAATATCAAGAAAGCCAAGGGAGGCATACTCTTCTTTGATAATGTGCAGAAACTGTTGCCAGACCGTTATTCCAATCAGGTCAATCCACTTGACAAGTTGTTTGTGGAGATGGATAAATGGGACGACGATCCTATTGTCATCATGGCAGGACTGCCAAAGGGCCTGGACGACTTCCTTAGTGCCAACCCGGCTGCCCAGAACCGTTTCAAATACATGTTCCGTCTGCCGGCACCTGGCTATCAGGAGTTGTGCGACATCTGTAAACAGGAGTTACGCACCAAATATGGCATAGCTGTTTATTCGCCAGAGGCTGAACATAAGCTGCAGCGTCTTTTCCAATATCAGGTGAAGATCAAGGACGATACGTTCGGCTATGCGCATGTAGCCATCAAGACGGCTGAAGATATTTTCACCTCGTTTATCAGCCGTGGTGCCGAGGCTGTTATGGTTGAGGAGCAAGACATCAGAGGGTATGTGCCCGAAGAGCGAACACTGGAAGATATTCTGGGCGATCTTGATCACTATATCGGTATGGACGAGGTGAAGAAAGCCGTCCGCGAGATTGCTTTCTCCGTCCACAACAATATTCAGCGTGCGCAGCGTGGACTTGGCCAGCAGGAAAAGATGGGTATCCACATTGTCTTGACTGGTAATCCAGGTACCGGTAAGACCACCATAGCCCGTAAGTTAGGTGAAATCATGGAGTCAATCGGTTATCTGGACAGTGGTCATGTCGTGGAGGTAGACCGTGCCAAAATGGTCAGTCCCTATCAGGGTGAGACCCCCAAGGTGGTAGACCGTTTGTGTGACAAGGCGATGGGTGGAATACTGTTTGTCGACGAGGCTTACACTTTGGCTCCACTGAGTCAGAGTGGCGAGCGCGACAATCAGGGCGCACAGGCTCTGGAGCAGTTGATGAAACGAATGGAGGACGACCGTGGCAAGTTTGTCGTTATTGCTGCAGGTTACCGCACCGAAATGGAGAATCTGTTCCGTATCAACGTGGGATTCCGTAGTCGTTTCAGCTATTTCCTCAACATCGACGACTATACTCCCGATCAGCTCTTCCAGATTATGGAGGTGTTTGCGCAGGACAAGAAGTATCAGTTTGCCGCTGATGCCAAGGAGCTGGCTTTGAAGATGATCACAGAGCTGTACAATGCACGTGACAAGGACTTTGCCAACGGACGAACCATGCGTCAGCTGTTTGACAAGATATGCTCCAAACAGGCTGAGCGCCTGCAGCGTGTCGATATATCCTCACTTTCGAATGAGGAGCTGATGACTATCAAGGTGGAGGACATTCCGTACGAAGCTCCTCAGGCGGTCGATTATACAGAGTGTCTTACCAAACTCAACGGTATGGTCGGTTTGGCAGCTGTCAAGAAGGAAATCTCTAATCTGGCGGCATTCCTCAATCTGCAGATACGTCGTGGCGAGACCAACACATTCCAAGGCAAGCATTATGTCTTTACGGGTAATCCCGGTACTGGTAAGACTACCGTGGCTCGTATCATGGCTGACGTGTTCCGAACGCTGGGCATCCTGTCTCGTGGTCAGTTGGTAGAGGCCGACCGTTCAAAGCTGGTAGCTGGATATTCAGGTCAGACTGCTATCAAGACGAATCAGCTGATTGACTCCGCTATGGGTGGTGTCTTGTTCATCGACGAGGCTTATACCTTGAAGTCAAACGATCAGGACAGCTTTGGCTCAGAGGCTATAGACACGCTGCTGAAGCGTCTGGAGGACGATCGCGGCAAGTTCATCTGTATTGTTGCAGGCTATACCGACCAGATGCACGACTTCATCGATTCTAACCCAGGATTGAAGAGCCGTTTCACGCAGACTATTCATTTTGATGATTATACACCTGATGAGCTGACGCAGATATTTATCAATCTGGCTAAAGGTAAGAACTTTACTGTTGATGAGAATACGAAGGGAGCTATTCATCGTCAGTTCGAACAGCTCTACCTGCGTCGCGACAAGAATTTCGGCAATGCCCGCGAGGCACGTCGCATCTTCGATCAGGCTGTAGAGAAGCAGAGTCAGCGTCTGGTAGCCGAGATGAACAATCCGGACTTCAACAATGACGACATGTATCGCATCACTACGGCAGACTTGCCTATGTCGCAGAGCGAGCAGGCCCGTCCGCTGGATGAGGTGCTCAATGAGCTTGACGACTTCATCGGCATGCGTTCAGTCAAGAACATGATACGCCGTCTGGCAGTTCAGAGCATGTTCATGAAACAGCGTGCCGCCATGGGTGCAGGTAAGGTACAGCAGATGTCGATGAACTTTATCTTGACGGGTAACCCCGGTACCGGTAAGACCTCAATAGCCCGTAAGATGGGCGAGGTGCTGCAGGCTATGGAAATCCTGCCTACAAGCAGGGTGATAGAAGCCAGTCGCGCCACACTTGTTGGTAAATATATGGGCGAGACTCCTAAGATAGTCAATAATATGTGCGATAAGGCTATGGGAGGTATCCTGTTTATCGACGAAGCCTACACTTTGTCGTCAGAAAACGACCAGTATGGTAAGGAGGCCATAGACACGCTGATGAAACGTATGGAGGACGACCGTGGTAAGTTTGTGGTCATAGCCGCAGGCTATAAGAATGAGATGGAGACCTTCCTGGCAGTCAATCCAGGACTGGCCAGCCGTTTCACCCACAAGATGCATATAGAAGATTATAATGAGGATGAGTTGTTGGCCATATTCAAGAAGATGGCTTCGAAGGACAACTACAAGCTGTCGCCTGAGGCAGAGTTCAAGTTGATGGATCTCATCTGTCGCAAGGTCATCAATAAGAGCAGTTCGTTTGGCAATGCCCGCGAGATGCGCAACATGCTGGATGCCACCATCCAGCAGCTCTCTATGCGTGTCAGCAGTCTGCCCCAGTCAGAGATTACGCAAGAGACCTATCAGCTCATCATGCCAGAAGATATTAAGGAAGTATTATGATTATTTGCCCAAGTTGTAAAGAAGAGATAGAGGACGGCTCACACTTTTGTGATCAATGTGGTCAGGAGCTGGTTTACTGCAGCAATTGTGGTCGTGTGGGTATGGGGCGCCGCTGTACCAATTGTGGCGGACTGATGATTAGTGCCGATGAGTCCCAGAAACAGCGCGAGCAGTCTGTTCGTGCATCTGTATCGGTAGCAGCATCGCCTGATATGCCTATTATGCAGACCTCCCGGCGTGAGGTGGAGGGCAGTCAATTGCCCGTTCAGAGTGGCATTCCCTCACTGACGCTTTACAATCCCACGCTTGATATCCGCATGGCTGGTATCAATGGTGCTGTGATAGGGCGCCGTCAGGGACCATATCAGCAGTTGTTTGAAGGCAACATGTACATATCCGGCGTTCATGCCCAGCTGATTTACAGACCTGACAACGGGTGGTGCATTATAGACAAGCATTCCTCCAATGGTACGAAACTGAACCAGCGTGACGTAATGCCCGATGTACCCATGACCATCAAGAGTGGCGACATTGTCACCCTTGCCAACATTAATTTACAAGTAAGTATCAGTTAAATGAGTAGGATAGAATTAACAGCAGCCAGCCGAATTGGATGTGTTAGAAATAACAATGAAGACATGGTGCTGGCTTACGATAAATTTGTGCGTAGTGATGCCTATAAGACGGAACTGATGAGTGAGAATACCGACCGTTTTGTCATAGCGTTGGCTGACGGAATGGGAGGACACAACGGCGGTGAGGTAGCCAGCGAAGAGACACTCACCAATCTGAAGTTTTTTATTGATGACCTGCCGAGGGGCTTGACCTCTGGGGAGTTTCACGAGATGTTGTTAGAATGGTTACAGTCTATCAACCATATTATTAATTCACGTGGTATGGTCGATCACGACTTGCTTGAAATGGGAACCACGCTGATTGGTATTTTCTATTTCAACGGACAGTATTACTGGGCTAATTGCGGTGACAGCCGCCTCTACCGTTTCCGCGACGGGAAACTTGTCCAGTTGTCAACCGACCATTCGCTCATCAACCCCAATAGCGTAAAGAAGCATTCTAATATTGTTACTAACTGTATAGGGGCTGGATGCCGTAACTCTTATCTTGATATGTTCGAGTTTACTGCCGAGATTATGCCAGGTGACGTGTACCTGCTATGTTCAGACGGACTGAACGATATGGTGGAAGACAGCGAGATAGAGCGTCTGCTTGGCAAGCATTACAATGCCAACATGCTGTGCGAGGCTGCTATTCAGGCAGGTGGTTATGACAACGTGTCTACCTGCATTGTGAAATTTGAATAAAAATCTATAAACGTATGCCATTAAGACTACCTGACCAGTTGCCTGCCATAGAGCTGTTGAAACAGGAGAATATCTTCGTGATGGATGACTCCAGGGCTCACATGCAGGATATCCGACCGCTGAAGATTGTCATTCTCAATCTGATGCCCCTGAAGATTACCACTGAGACTGACTTGGTCCGTCTGCTTTCCAACACCCCCTTGCAGTTGGAAATCAGTTTCATGAAACTGAAGAGCCACACGCCGAAGAATACGCCTATAGAGCACATGATGATGTTCTACCGCGATTTTGCCGAGATGCGCAATGAGAAATACGACGGTATGATTATCACCGGAGCCCCTGTCGAGCAGTTAGAGTTTGAGGACGTCACCTATTGGGACGAGATGACGGAGATATTTTCTTGGGCCCGTACCCATGTCACCTCTACCTTATATATATGTTGGGCTGCACAGGCAGGACTATACTACCACTATGGTATTCCGAAATATCCCCTGCAGAAGAAGATGTTCGGCATCTTCCCCCAGCATACTTTAGAGCCCCAGTTGCCAATATTCAGGGGGTTTGATGATGTGTTCCAGATGCCTCATAGTCGGCATACGGAGGTTCATCGCGACGACATTTTAGCCAATCCGGCATTATCGTTGATTGCTGAGAGCGACGAGTGTGGGGTCAGTATGGTCATGGCCCGCAACGGGCGTGAGTTCTTTATCACAGGACACTTGGAGTATGCTCCCAATACGTTAGATACCGAATACCGGCGTGATCGTGGAGTCCGTGATGATGTGGATTTGCCTCGCCATTACTATCGTAACGACGATCCAGAGCAACCGCCTATGGTGACGTGGCGCGCTCATGCTAATCTGCTTTATGCCAACTGGATTAACTACTACGTCTATCAGGAGACTCCGTATGACATCAATCAGATTACTTGAGCTGCTGGCACCTGCCAAGAACCTGGAGTGTGGCATAGCCGCTATAGACCATGGGGCCGATGCGGTATATATCGGACCTCCACGTTTTGGGGCGCGTGCTGCTGTGGGCAACAGCGTCGACGATATCCGTCAGCTCTGTCAGTATGCACACCAGTTTTCTGCCCGTGTCTATGCTACGGTCAACACCATCATTTACGACCATGAGTTAGATGCCACTCGTCAACTTCTTCGCGAACTGAGCGAAGCGGGTGTCGATGCTGTTCTGGTGCAGGATATGGGTATTCTGGCTGAAAACTATAACTTTGATTTCCATGCCTCCACACAAACCGACAATCGCACAGCTGAAAAAGTCCGCTGGCTGCGTGATACAGGTTTCCGCAGGGTAGTGCTGGCTCGTGAATTATCAGTTCAAGAGATTGCAGAGATACATCGTCAGGTGCCTGATGTTGAGCTTGAAGTCTTCGTGCATGGAGCGTTGTGTGTCAGTTATAGTGGTCTCTGTTATGCCTCACAGTATTGTTTTGGACGCTCTGCCAATCGAGGTGCCTGTGCGCAGTTTTGCCGTATGAAGTTCGATCTGCTTGATGCTGACGGTCGGGAACTGGAGCATCAGTGTCATCTGCTCTCGCTGAAAGACCTCAACCAGATAGACCACTTGGAAGAGTTGATACGTGCCGGAGCCACTTCGTTCAAGATAGAAGGACGGTTGAAAGAAGTCTCTTATGTCAAGAATGTGGTTGCCGCCTATAGCCAGCGCCTGGACCGTTTCATCAGCGAGCATCCTGAGGAGTATCGGCGAGCCTCGCGTGGACATTGCACCTATACGTTTACGCCCAATTTACGGAAAACCTTCAATCGAGGATTTACCACCTATTTTCTGAAGGGACGCCAACCTGACATTTTTTCACCTGACACACCCAAGGCTATGGGCGAGTTTGTGGGTACGGTCAAGGAGTTGCGTCGCGACTCGTTCAATGTGGCTGGTACGGCTTCGTTTGCTAATGGCGACGGACTCTGCTTTATTGACGGAAATCGCGACTTACAGGGGTTCCGTGTCAATCGTGCCCAGGGCAACCGACTGTTCCCTCTGCAGATGCCCCGTTCGCTACGTCCTGGTATGGCGCTTTACC
>Ga0326512_10002733_pt1 | contig 13063 bp, 11 predicted proteins | sample 1_2617_0518_D_FD_203652 | JGI IMG/M metagenome (GOLD analysis project Ga0326512, IMG submission 203652) | Bovine rumen microbial communities from UC Davis, California, United States - 1_2617_0518 | ecosystem: Host-associated > Mammals > Digestive system > Stomach > Rumen | place: USA... | reverse complement strand
ATATCACTAACAGTTATTCTCTCTTCTGGATTACCAAGTTCAGCATTAACCTCTTCCATCCATTGTCTTGCTAATGCTTCTGCTTCTTTTTTACCTTTGGCATCCTTCGCCATCTTGGTTTTCTTCTTAACGCCCTTGCCTTGAATAACCATCTGCCAAGGCTTACCTTTGCGGTTCTTCAACTGCGTAGCGGAACAAGTAGTATACATACTCTACCTCCGCTTTAATTATACATCGTGTTATACATTTGTTATACAAATTATTCAGAAAACCACGCTTTTTGCGTCTCCGAGCACCTATTTTCAGGGCTTTTCAGCCGATAAAATGGGGCGACAGAAATCCCAGTCATTTCCACCAACCCTCATTTTTAGGGCTGGCCGAGTTGTCGTTATACAATTTGTTATACATTTTAAGGAAATTTTTCAAATCCTAATAAAAATATAACATAAATAAAAAAAAGGAAGAACCTAAAGTTCTTCCCTTTTAAGTATGGTTTTTTCTAATGCTTCTAACCTCGTATCTATCTTAGTTAAAGTGATATTGAAGTTATTTAGTATTTCTGTAAACTTATTTAATTGCGCTGTGAAGCGGACTTCATTGGCCTTATAAGCCTCAATCAATTTCTCTTCTCTTTCCGCATATTGTTTCATTTGGTTTTCTATGAACTTTGTAGCAAAGTAGAATAAAGCCAATGCGACAAAGATAGGAAATCCAAGAGTAGAAATTATATTTACCGTCTCTTCCATTATTCATTTACCTCCAAAAGTAATTTCCAAGTAGTAGTTCCATCAGAGATAAATAGATAACCATTATCTGAATAGAAACTTACCTCATCTTCACCTATCTTTAACTTTCAGCCATTGGTGATTGTCTGAACTTGGTTAAGGCCTTCCGCATAAGTTTTAGTAGCATAATTGGTTTCTATATTACTGATTGAAGTAGAGTGAACTCCAACAGTGGTTTCTAATGAAGTTGTAGCAGTTGTTAAATCAGAAAGTGAAGTATTTATATTTCCTAAAGCGGTAGTAGTAGCCGCATCCCAAGCCTCAATAGCATCTAATCTAGCGTCTTGGCCATCGTCTCTAGCGTTAACTGTGCTGAATTGCTGAGTAGTAGCTTCACCTTGAGCGGCCAGCGCGCTTTCTACACTTGATAAGTTACCTTGAACTGTAGATAGATTAGACTGTAGGGTAGATACATTAGTTTCAACACTTGAGAGATTAGACTGTAATGAGTTAATATCTTCTGAATGCTCTTCCAATGTTTGGTTAAGCGCATCAGGAATTGAAAGCTTCATTTCTTTAACGCTAATCTTTAAGGAATTAACTTGTTTAGCTAATTCACTATTGGCTATCTTAGTTGAATACTTAGCTTGGCCTTTACCTGTGAGGGTAATTCCAGCAGAAGAAATAGAAATAGTAGTAGGAACAAATAAATCTGTTTGCTTATTCAGCAATTTAACTATTTGCTTATTACCAAAATCATCTAAATCAATATCTTTTATTTGGATTTCTCCCGCATAGAACTTGAGTTCATCTTCTGGCGCAAGCATAGCAATTTGATCTAATATAGCATTAGTAATTGTATCAGCGGTTGCCGCATTAGTGATATAAGTCAAGAATGGGTTATCACTTAAATCATAGATAGCATTAAGTTCATTTCTAAAGCAAATAAAAGTTTCAGTATCCGCATTATTGAAAGCTGTGCTATCAATCATCTCTGTTGGGAATATATTCATTCTCTGAGAAGATTGGTCTGCTAATTCATATACTGTTCTATCAATGCTTAATGGCTGGCCATTATTTACATAAATAGAAATTATATTTTCATAATCAGTAGAATAAATAGATTGCGGATTTACATCTCTATAAGGTTTATGAGTTTTAATAACCGCATAACCATCAGTATCACAAACTATATATCCACCAGCAATTTCCGCAATATAACTAAGAACTTGTCTGGCGGTTAAGTTAGCATCTCCAAAAGGCCCATAACATAACTTATCAGAGTTTAAGAATTCCATATTAGTATAGTAAGGAACTTCGCAATACTCGCACATCAATTGGAATAATGTTTTAGCGGTCATTGGATATAATGGCGCAATTAACTCAGAAGATAGATATTCATAAACTAATGTATCAAACTTCTTAATGTTATCGTAAGCAGTAATAGTTGAAACTTGGTGGTTTGTGAAAACTACACTATCAATAGTAAATGTGCCAAAATACTTTTCTAAACCACTATTCTTGAAATCAAAATAGAGATTACATTTGCGGCCCAAGTATTGGATATTATCTCTGACATTACCTTGAACATCTACAGTAAATGAAGCACCAGCAACATCTCCAATAGTGAAATCTTCAGAAGAGTTAATATCAAGATTGTAGCGAACAGTAGAACGCAAATCATCATCATCCCAAGTCAAATCAATCAATAACTCATTAGTTCCTATATACTCATACCAAAAGCCATCACTATAAAGTCCATCTTTTGGATAAGAACCAAAATCTTCAGATGTCACAACATCAACAATCATATTTTTATTAACTACATTTTCAGTCCCCATATATTTATATCCATATAAGTTTGTCTCTTGGTATTCAATCTCAGAAGGTTCTAAATTAGTTAAATATAGTTTCTCTTCTGGATTAGTTCCAATAGGAACATAAATAGTTCCCGCAAATGAGGTTGTATAATACTCTTTAATAGTTTTAATAAATCGGTAGAAGTTCTCCCCTTCCGCATATTCTGGTGGCACTTCTGGAAGATAATTAGCTAAAATACTTTCTCCATCTTCATATCCAAAAGTAGAATAATGAGCATCCTTTTCTTTCACATACTCAACATCATCAAAATGGTCTTTACTATAAATCATTTGCGGCCAGTGGCTTGTAGGAACATAAGTTCCAGCTTTAAAGTAGTATAGAGGATAAGTTAATCATCTATTAGGATAAACATTATATTCTGATACATCCATATATAGATAATCTACTAATTTAGTTTTATCCATATGCCAAATGTTTACTGTGCCGATATTTTGAAGATAATCATTAGGGTTAATAGGTTCTCAACTATCTTGAACATCTACTGGAAGATAGTTATTGTAATAAGAATAACAATCATAGGCATCATGTTTTATTACTTTAATATAGTAGATTGGAATAAAATCAACATCATCAACTATAAAATCAGTTGAAGGCATTGGAGTAAGACTATAATAATCTTTTTTACCATCATGAATTCGATACTCTATATTGTAATAATTAGCATCTGCCGCAATTCCTAAAACATGCCAATCATAATTATCATTGAGATTGCTTTTAATATCGTAGTAATCACCTACTGAAGTAATAGTATATGAAAATGGTTTATAGTATTTATTTGTATACATATTACTCATATAATCCTCAAGAGAATTCTGTTGAATGTATCCAAGATATATTTGATACCCTCCAATAGAATAAGAAACTGTTGGATAAGTAAATCCATATCTTACAGTATCCGCAAGGATTCTCTTAGAACTAATTCTACCTGTGAAATCTAATATGTCAGAATTAACTAAATTAGCTTTCATTTGCTCGAACTCTTCAACAGTAGCGGTTTCTGTCTCAATCCATTTGCGCCAGACTTCTTTTTCAGAAGGCACATAGTAAATGTTTTCACCATTTCCAGCAACTCAATCTGGAATAGAATAATATCCTGTAATTCAACGATTATTATTTATTGTTCATATAGTCTTATCTTTAATAGGATAAAGTGGTATATAACAAGTATAATCTTCTTTGAGCCAAAGATTCTTTTCTATATCAGAATTATAAGTATAATAACTCTCATGCTCACTATAAACTCGTTGACCAGCCACATAAGAACTTGAAGTTAATTTAGTTTCTAAAGATTCAAAACACGAATAATCCCAAGTTTTTGCGCAATATAAAGCAAGATTACTTCATTTGCCATAATCACTTCCAAAAAGAGAATAATACTCATAAAGAAGATGACCTCTATAGACATAACTGGCATCAAAATAAGGTGTTGTATAAACTAAAATATCATCTTCATAATAATCAAGATTTACAGTGAAACCCGCATTATGAGAATAAGCAGAAGTAGCAGGTCTATATTTGAAATGCCAAATTACTTTCTGCGAACTATTGGTTATATCTGGTATCTGTCAACCTCGTTTCTGGCTTAATATCGCATATTCGCCATTTATACCATAGGTAGAGAATAAAGTTCCATCATCAACTAAATCATATTCAAAAGAATCTAATTCAGAAATATCATAATATCTTCAACCTGTTTTTTCTTCTGGAAATGAAATAACTTCTTTCGCACTTGCGTTAGTATAATAGTCATCACTTTCAGTATAAATTGGGGAACCATTAGAAACTGAGATATTACCTTTTGATACCGCATTTGCTACCATTCCGTAAATACAGAACTTAAATTGGGTTAATTTACCAGATAGTTTAACTAAATAATTATTTGGCATTACTACTTCATAACCGCATATTTTCATACCATTTTTTGAATCATTTTGAATTATCATATCATCAAGTCTATAAACATATTGGAAACTAATTTCCTGTTCATCACTTATTTTATATGTAAGACTTGTACATTGATATAGGTTTGAAGTTTCTGGGTTATCGCTGCCCTTTACAGTATTTCAATCTAATGTAATTTCTGAACCTTCAGAATTATCTTTTTTATTAAATTGTAATTCTAAGAAGTTATTTTCCAAAAGACTATTATAGACTTCATCGTATTTTATAGGTTCTTTATAAACTCTTTTATCTTTTACCTTAAATAAACTATTAGGACTTAAAGAATAAACTCTATTAGAATCATATATAGGGTCATAGCCTCCAACAATTGTAGACTCTGGCTTCAAATATGTTTTTCAGCCATCCCATAAGTCAGAGCTAAGCCCTATAACCATATCTCCACTTTTCTCAATATATATTCTTGTTTTTGTATGGTACTGGACTGAGCCAGCACGAGTTAAAGCAGGACTATCCCAAGAAACAAATTCATTATTATTGATTTTATAATAAACCCATAAGTAATGAACTTGACTTGGAACACCATACTCAACATCATCAGAATAAGGACCGATAAAACCATCATATTCTAAAATGTTCTCAAGTTTAATAGTAGCTAAAGATTTCTTGTAATAGTTAGTTAAATAGTAGTAATTATTATTACTACCTGTGGGAGTATAATTCCCCATATGAGATGAACTAAAAAATGTAGTGTAGTATTTATACACATTAGCGTCACCATATATTTCTCTTGTATCTTTCTGAGTGCGCAAGGCCCTCCAGCCAGAAGGCAAATTGATAAAGTCTATTCCAAGAACATTATTACTCGCCCATCTGTATTGGCGGGGCTTCATATATTCAGTTCCCTCAAAATCCTTAAAACCCTCATAAAGAGCATCATATTGAACTATTTCTGGTTTCTTAAATTTCCAAACAACATTATTATTTCCCTTTGTCTTTTCAAACTCTTGGGCCAAGACATAATCTTTATCCAATGGAGCCAAACTATCAGCAGGATACTTTTCATAAGCATCTAAAATCTTATATCTGTTCTTAAAATATAAATCATATCTATCTTGTTCTTCTGAAACAGTATTATATTTATTCCATCTATGAATAGGTTTATCTTCTTTATGAAATACATCTATTTTATTTCTCATAAACTAATCTCCTAACTCAATAGCATGGAACTCAAAATCTTGCCAAAGACCATTAAATAAAACACCGCTATACATACTTGTATTTACATTAGAAGTATAAACATGACGAGTAATATAATTATCTGAATCCATTGGTTTATATCTAATGTAGTATTCTTTTCCTTGAACGATATCCACAAGTCTTTGAATCATAGCGGATTTACAAGGCGGTAGAACAATTTCTACTTTCTTTAATCTTCTTTGAACCCAATAGATACGCATAACCCCATCTAAAGTTCTGCCGCTATCTTCAGAGGCTAAACTTTCATAACTATCTTTAAGGCTTTTGGCGGGAAACCACCTTCAATCATTGCCGTTATCACTAACCGCAAATGTTTCTTTATCATCATAAGAATAAGGTCTTGCCATAAATAAACCTCCTATATTAAAGGTAAGCCCCTCTTAAGTAGGCCCGCAAGGGACTACATAGAGAAGAGAGGCTTTCCTGTGCGTTTTTTGTAATTATTATTTCCTCTATTGGCGGCATTCGCAATTGTATCGTCTCCAATAGAGACATTCAAATCAACACCATCAATAGCAGTAATAATTTGATTAGCGATTTGGTATAAAGCACTAACCATTTCGCCATTTTCTTCACTAACAATTTCTCTAATCATTGATTGCGGAGCTACGATTTCTGGATTACTTCTGGCGCCATTGTATTCACCCATCATAGCTAAAGTAGGACTATCAATAACGCCACCAGAAGCTAAATAAGGAACACTAAATCCAAAATGTCTTCCACCAATTTCTGGCACTCAGCTTGGAACAGTAACACCAATGCTGTTAATCGCACCAATAACTCCGTTAAAAGCACTTCTAACTATTCCACCTAAACCAGAGAACACTCCTTCAAATCAACTGCCAAATCCATCCCAAGTATTCTTAATACCATCATAAGCATCTTTGAAGAAACCTTTGACTTTATTAGTTACGGTCTCAGCTTTATTCTTAATCTTATCTCAGATACTACTAACACTTGTTTTAATTGAATTTCAAGTATCAGTACTGATTTGCTTTACATTATTCCAAACATTGGAAACAGTAGTCTTAACTGAGTTAATGGCATTTGAAACTTTAGTCTTAATTCCTTCTCAAATCTCAGAGATTTTAGATTTGATACTTTCTCAAACTTCACTTGTTTTAGTTTTTATGGCATTTCAAGTATCAGTAATTAACTGTTTTAAGTTATTCCAAGTTTCATTTAACCATTGTTTAATAGAGTTCCATACAGAAGTAGTTTTTTCCTTAATCTGTTCCCAAGTTGTAGCTAAGAAATTCTTTATATTAGTATATATTTCTACCGCTTTATTCCATAAGTTGGTAAAGAATGTAATTAAGTTTTCTACTAAGCCTTTAACGAAACCAATAACTTTCTCAATAGCATCTGTGAAAATCTTCTTAATGCCTTCCCACATGTCAATGACTATTGGGTCTCCAATCAAGTTGTATTTAAGGTCTTTGAAGAAATCAATAATACCTTGGATAAAGCCAGAAATACCATCTAAGATGAAATCTCAAGCACCTTTGAATATATCTTTAATACCTTCTCAAATTAAATCTACATCAGCTTTCAGATTATCAAAATTAAGAGTTACGATATCAACAATAATGCCTACAACGCCACCAACAACTTCAGCAATACCACCAAGCATTTCTGCTAATCCCGCAAATACGCCAGTGATTGTTTCAAGACAAATAGTAATAGCACCTGTTAAAGCTGTAAAAACAATTTCTCACAAAGGCTTTAATCTTCCAAGAGCATCATAAATTGATTTGAAACCATCAATTAAAACTTTAATCTTATCGCTAAAACCAATAGCTTCAGCAAAATCTTTAACATGTTTAATTGAATCACTAAATACTTTACCAATTCTCTTTAAGAGACCGCCTAAGCCTCCATAAGCAGAAGTTAATGAAGTAATTGCGGCAATAGCTACTCATACTAACGGATTAGTAGAAGCGATTGCTTTACCCATATCAGTAAAGAAAGCCCCAACGCCTGTAGCCGCATAACTTGGAGATTTAATAATTTCTGGTAATGTAACTGTAAATAATTCCCCAATTGGCTTTAATAATTTTTTTACACCTTCTGTAAACTTACCAATAGAGAAACCTAAGGAGCTTAAAATTGAACCAAAGAATGTTGTGTGTTCTGCTCTAGCGTTTTGTGCGGCTTCTGTAAATCATCCTGTTAAAGCTGGTTTCCATAAGCCAGATAAAGCACCAAACGCTGGAACTATGAATAAACCCATAGCTGCGCCAAAAGCTGGGCCATATTCGCTAGAGAAGAATGAGCTTATCTTACCGATACTACCAATTAACCAGTTATTACCATCACTCATTAAGCCTTCTCAGAAGCCTTTGAAAGCTGGCCAGATAACATTATCTTTAATATCAATTAAAATACCAAGCCAATCAACACCACTCAGCATTTCTCCAACAGTATGACCTAATTGGTATCAATCAATAGACTGTAAGAACTCAACCGCATCTTCTACTAATTTCTTGATAGAAGTCTTAATTTTCTCTACATCTAAGTTTTCAAATAGAGTAGATAAAGCGGTTTGAATACTATTCTTAATTAAATCTCAATCTATTGTAGTAGCGAATCCATAGAGTATATCACCAAGGAAATTAAGTTTATTAGCTAAATAAGTTCCTATACCTTCTCAGTCTACATTTCTAAACCAAGAGTTAATTGCGGTAGCAATACCAACCGCAAAGTTCAAAGCATTGAAAGTTTCATAGAACTCATTAGCTATGCGGATATAGGCATTTAAGCCATCTGCGAAAGTCTTACCAATTAAGTCTCAATCAACTTCATCTACTAAGCCATTTAAGACTCTGGCAATTCTATTTGCTCATAAAATCCCAAAAGGTTCAAATGTATTGGTAATTCAATCATCAATAGCCTTAAAAATATAGTTAAGACCTTTACCGATTTCTGCGCCAACACCTTCTCAGTTATCCGCATCCATCATATCTTTAATCTTTTGGAAGAAGTCCTCAAACTTATTAAGAATACCTTCTTCATCATATAAATCAAAGTATGAATCTAAATCATCGGCACCAACGCCTCCACCGCCGCCGCCAGCACCGCCTCCACCTCCAGAGCCGCCACCAGAACCAGAAGTGGGTTGAGGATTAAGGACCTCAAGTTCATCAAAGCCAGCTATTGTAGCTTTAAATTTCTTAGCAGCTTTATCAGCTTTGCCTAAGCCATCTCCAGCATTACCAATGTTATCAGCTAAGCCACCAGCACCAGCAGCCGCATCATTCATAGAAGTGCCTACTTTAGAAATACCTTGACCGCCAAATATCTTAGCAATAGCATTTACTACCGCTATAGCTGCTTTAAGTATTTTATTTAGAATAGCTACTACTGGAGTCAATAACTGAATCAATTGATTACCAACAGTAGTAGTTAATGATTGCCAGTTCATAGCGAGTTGGCGCATTTGGTTAGCCCAACTCATGGAGGTTCTGGCAAAGTCATTTTGTGAATTAGCTGTTTGCGCCAGCACATAGTTATAGCGCAACGCAGCCCTTTGAGCTTCATTCATATCAGAATAAGCAGTTTCCATTCCCCTACTTAATCTGAATGCTTCAAGGTTGGCTTCTGTCATTACAACACCAAATTGTTTTAATGACCTTGTTTGCCCTGTGAATACACCTTCCAAGGCATTCATGGTAGTTTCAATATCTGAGTTGAAAAAAGAAGCCATGTCTGCGGCTAAACCGCTTAATTGAATAGACATTTTAGAACCAGCTGCCTCAGATAAACCAATACCATTTGCCATAGCCATAAAGGTTCCAGTTAATTTCTTAGCTGCTACCTCGCTTAGACCGAATCTATCAACGGCCATCTTAGCAAACTTATCGGCATCACCAGAAGCTGAACCAAATGCCACATCCACAACATTTTGTCATTCTTGGAGGTCAGAAGCCGCATTTACAGCACTTTTACCAAAAGATAGAAGTCCAGCGGTTAATGCTCCAAGAGATAAAGTTTTGAACGCTTTACCCAATCCAGAAGAGGTTCTATTAAAGGCATTGGATAAGTTTCCAGATACCTTTCCCGCAACCTTTTCTAAAGAAGATAACTGGCCTTTAACTTTATCTATTCCCTTTTCAAGTCCTGCGGTTTCTGCCTTGATAATGACTACTAATTGTTCGAGTGTTATAAGCCATCACCTCCTAATTTCTTTCTTCTGCGTTTATTATGTTCTTTCGCATAAAATAATCATTGCTCCTTTTGAAGCATCATAGCTTTATAGTCTTGTTCCTTTTGCGCTTGCTCGTCTACTGGCGGCTTCGCATCTGGGAACACTTCATGATAGGAAGGTAGTGGTTTTCCATTTAATCTAAGGCTAACAAAATCTGCTATTAGTGTAGCTTGGTTATAGTTAACTATAGCTATTTCCTTAGCCTTTTTCTCTTCTTCTTCTTTATAGTTATTGAGAACTATAGTAATCTCTGCTAAAGTCAAATCTCAAAATTCAAAGATTTTTATACCTGCTTTAACACAAATTGGCAATAATTTCTCAAAGAGTTCTCTATATGTTTTAGGAAGACTTTCGCCAGAGTCTTCCTTTATGCGTTTTTTGCGTCTTTATCTTCTTCTGGAATCAAGCCAGATACTTTAAAGATTTCCAATAGAATAGGAATTAAATCCATTAAAGTCTTACCTTCATCAATAAACGCATCGTATAAGCCATATACATCATCAATGCTTAATCCATGATTAAACTGCTGGAGTGAAGCATGGAGGATAGTAATAACAACCTCTACACTTGGAATCTGGCCCTTCTGCGCAATGTCCATAAATACATTAAGAGGATTAGTTCCAAGTTTTTTTTCTAAGTCAACACAATTTCTTGCGCTTAAGCGGCCTTTGTAGTCTTTACCGCCAATAGTAAAAGTATAATACATCATAATATCTTCTCCTTTTAGTTAAAAAAATAAAGGGCAGGCGTTAAGCCCGCCCTAAGCGTTTAGTTTAATGATTCTAAGCTGGGTCTTTTACAGTAATATCACTCTGTAAGTTAACTGTAGCTGTGAACTGTAATGCGGCGTTAACGCCAGCACCTGTGATTGTTGTGGAAATCTGACCACTGAAAGAGAATTCAGTAGTATCTGGGAATTTAACCTTACATTCATGAGTCAAACCATCTTCCTCAGCTGCTCTAAGAACTCTGTAGTTAGAAGTAGTAGCACTATTGTCATAAAGGAAAGTAAACTCTAATGAACCATAGTCTTTAATTCCGTTGATATACATATAAGCGCCATCAGCAAGAGTAGTAACATCTACTTGGTCTGCGGCACCACCTAAATCTGGAAACTCTTGAAGATTTTCCACTTTTGTTCCATCAAGATAAAACTCAACATCTTTACTTAAAATACCTGCGTGAGCTGTTGCCATATTATTTTACCTCCGTTAATAAGTTTCAAGGCCTAATCCACGGTATGTAAGTAGGTTCTGACCAATACCATCTACTCAAAGTTCATTGGTAGAGATACGCTCAAAACCCAATCCGCGCATTAGCTTATCTATTTCAAGTGAATACTGAGCTATTGTTTTGACTTCCTTAGCTCAGATTTTAATTCTAAATGTTATGTTTGAATAACCTAATGTATCTCCATCTTTATGAGTCACATTGTTTCCCTCTTGGTAAGAGATACAAGGTAATTCTGTATTCTGTTTTAAGAATAATTCATAGTGAACTGGGAGACCAAGAGTCTTCAACTCACTAACTAAAGTTGGTTTATAATCAATCATTATTTAGCGGCCTCCTTTAATGCTTCTTTGAAGATTTCAGCTATCTTCTCTCTGTTTAGTTCAAACGCATCTGCTAAAAATGGCTGAGGTTGTTGACCAACAGTAGAATATCAGTTCCCCTCTGCGTCTTGATATCTCCACGGCACATCTTGGCGGCCATCGCCATTTATCGCATATATACCAGTTCCTTGGTGAACATAAGGCGCATAGAAGAGATTAGTTCCAATTCTACCCTCTTCCGCAGTCCATTCAGAAGTTATAGAGTTCCTAAGTTCTCCAGTTTTGCCTACTGGCGCATTCAACTTAGCATCCCTCTCAACCAACATACAAGCATCCTTCATAGCCTGTTCAGCATTAGCAGTTTTTAACTTATCTAATTTAAGATTCAAACTTTCGAGTCCTACAATAATTTGAGCCATTGCGAAAACCTATTTAATTAGTAAGTTATTAAAAAGACTTGATTTATTCTTCCAAAAGGATTAACAAACTTAACTTTATATTTGTCTTCTCCTAATTGGATTACATCGTTATCAGTTAAGTTATCAAAAGTTAAACCTGTATACTCAACATCTTGGTATCTCACATCTTCAACTTCCTTATGGTTATAAAGACCAAAAGTAAGATGAATTGTAGAAGGATTCTCTGTATCCAATGTTGGTTGGCCGTATTCATCTTCTGCGCCAAGTGCGAACTTAAGGGCCTCCCGCATACTTCTATTGATTACCATAAAATCTTAAAACCGCCTTTACCTTTTTGAGATTTTCTTATAGTTTCCAATGCGGATAAGATATTATCTGGATAGTCAGAAGTATAGTTGTAAGAGATACCAGAATAACTCTCTGATTCAAGGCCCTCAGTTCCTAAGCGATTGAACTTATATAAAACCATTTCAGTAATAACTGAATGTAATGAGTAGACATCAGAACACCCTGTTTTAGAAATAGCATCTTCAGTAGCCAGATTGATAAGTAGCTGAATTACTTCATCTTTGCCTTCTGCGGCTGGCCCTAATAGTAATTTAATATCTTCTAACATCTACTACCTCCAAAAGAGAAAACTATTCGCCAAACTTGAAGACTTTTGTAGCATCTGTGATAGCAATGACTTTTACATTTCTACCATAGATATCATTCTTACGAGTATTAGCGTCTCTTTCCTGTTCAACTTCTACGCCTTTCTTCATGAAGCAAGTGATAGCGTCTTTAGAAGCAAGGTATGCTTTTCCATCTGCTACTGCCTTAGAAACATAGATAGGAACGCCAGCTAAATGACCAACATATCCTCTACGAACAAAGTCTTCAACATATTTAAGCTGGTCTTTACAAGCCTTCTGAACTGAAGCATAAGCATCTTTTGCCATAAGTAAGTAAAGACCTGTAGCATTTTCTTCTGGGAACTCAGCGATAGCATCAACAACACCATCAAAATCAAGAGTAGCTAATGTGCCAGAACCCTTTTCAAGTTCAGCAACTACCTTAGTTGTAACATCATTGGTTAAAGCTTCGCTTAAATGCTGGATTGCTTTATCAATAGCAACT